>TARA_B110001469_G_scaffold53324_1_pt1 | contig 83856 bp, 69 predicted proteins | sample TARA_B110001469 | Tara Oceans TARA_B110001469 (sample SAMEA4397034) | marine metagenome | biome: Polar Biome; feature: [SRF] surface water layer (ENVO:00010504); material: water (ENVO:00002006), including particulate matter (ENVO:01000060) such as... | depth 5 m
CACCAGTTACAAAAATATATCGAGTTGTCATGTGATACCAAAAAGTCAGAATGATCGGATTATATTCAAATAGCTGTAAACTATTACTATTGCTAAAATGGTATAAATCAACTGTACCTTCAACCTAAAAGAAAGAAAGTGTGAAGTGATTACTATTGATAAATAAATTTAGCAGGACGGGAAAACATTATACTTAAAACCTGAGCTAACAACAATATGAACAATCAATCTAATGATAAAAATAATAGTTTAATCACTCCAATAGTTAACAATAACGTTAAAAATGGTATTGTTAACTATCTTAAAATTTTTTGTTAATTAACATCTATGAATAATGAACGCTTAAATGGAATTTTATCTAGCATTGATCAGGTCAATAATCAGGACCCTAATCAAATAACTTTTGACAATGTAACTTACCCCAAAGAATATATTTACGGCCATCAAATGACCAATATGCTCGATGAACATTGGCCTCAGGCAAATGAATTACTAAAAATAGCGGTGAGAGCTCAGCATATTAAACGCTGGCACCTTAAGCGCGCTGAATTTGACCTAGGGAAAAAAGGTTATTTTAAATGGCGCATAGGTTTAGGTAAATTCCATGCTGAACTAACAGAACAGTTAATGCTAGAAAATGGCTACAGCGAAGATGAAGCGAAGCAAACCGCAAAAATCATTCGTAAAGAACAATTAAAATCAAATATTGATAGTCAAACATTAGAAGATGTTGCCTGTTTAGTATTTTTACAGTTTTATTTTGATGATTTTGCCGCTAAGCATAATGAAGAAAAAATAGTAGGGGTACTGCAAAAAACTTGGAGTAAAATGTCTGAACAAGGCCATGCTATTGCTCTAACCTTTACGTTACCAAATCATTTAGCTGCTTTAGTTGCTAAAGCGCTGGCATAATAATATGACTAATAGTAACAAAGCTATCGCAATTAGCTTTGTTACTTGCTACTGCGGTTATTAACCATTATTTGTTAACCCTACTAAATAATCAAAAACTCACTATAACTTATCAGTAAACTAGTTCTAACCTTTAACAAATCAAAAATCCAACCGATGGTTTTATTAACTCTCAACGGAAATCTTTTGACAGGATAAGAAGTCAGATCTAAATATCGGTTACATTGAGGTTTTACTAATTTTCATTTGTCGATTTTTCCGCCTCTTTAACCTGTTGCCAATATTTTTCTAGCTCCTCAAGATCATGTTGTTCAAAAGTTTGCATTGATTGTTCAACTCTTTGTTCAACACCATGAAAACGCTTAGTAAACTTTTTATTAGCTTGCCTAAGTAACGTTTCAGGATCTTGTTTAGCGTGGCGGCATAAGTTCACAACAGCAAACATGAGATCACCCAACTCTTCAGCTAAAGCGTGTGGTTTTCCATTATGTAAATAGTCAATTTCCGCTTTAACTTCGGTGACTTCTTCCACCACTTTGTCAAAAACATCATTAATATTATGCCAGTCAAATCCTACATGAGCACAGCGTTTTTGTATTTTAACCGCTAATGAAAGTGCGGGTAAATTTTTAGGGATATCTGTTAATATACTGATTTTATTATTTTTATTTCTATGTTGTCGTTCCTTGGCTTTTTCATTTTCCCAGTTCGCTTTAATATCTTCGTCAGAAGTAAGCTTGGTATTGCCAAAAACATGAGGATGACGACGGATCAGTTTTTCACAAATAGCACCAACAACTGAGTCAAAGTCAAAACGTTTTTGCTCTTGTCCTAATTGACTATAAAAAATCACCTGAAAAAGTAAGTCACCTAATTCTTTTTCTAATTCAACAAAGTCTTGTTGTTCAATAGCATCTGCCACTTCATAAGCTTCCTCAATAGTACACTTAACTATTGAGGCAAAGTCTTGTTTAATATCCCAAGGGCAGCCTGTTTGCGGGTCACGTAACTCAGACATTATCCAACGAAGTTTACTGATTGATGGCTCATCGTTTAACATTTAACACTACCCTCTTTAATTATAATTAATAATCATCTCATTCTACATCAAGTATTTAACCATCTGTACTGTGAATTTTATTAAAGAGATTCACAGACCATTAATGCTTATTATTTGGATATAATTACCACATCCCATTTAATCCAGTTTACCCATTAATAGGCACCAAACAGAAATCATATAGCTAAAAGTGGAGGTTTATCTAAAAGCTGGCAATGTAAATTTATGACTATGTTGTTGTAATGGTTACATTACAGTTAAAATACAATGTAATTAAAAGGAATTTAAAATGATAAAAATACTGTTGATTTTAACTTTATTGTTCACTCATTCGTTACGTGCTGCTGAAATTAATCATGCGACGGGGTTTGGTTTACAATACGCTGGAGTGCTGGGCTATCAAATATCAACCAAGAATAACGACCATCGTTTTCGTGGCGCTTTAGGTCTTATTGGTGTAAGTGTCGGGTATGATTATTTTTTGTCGCCTCAATGGTCATTAGGTGCAACTTATACCGAAACAGTTCGAACAGTCTATTCAGTAAACATCAACTACACGCTCCCTCAAAATGAATGTATAACTTTTGGCGTAGACTTTGGACATATACCGAGTGATAAAGCGTCTGGAAGTGGATTTACCTATATTAAAGGTAATAGTAAAAATATTATGTTTTTTAGTGTTGGCTATGAATTTTAGTTATCGCCTTTTAATAACCTTACTATTTTTTATATCTCGCTATAGTAGGGTAGTTTTTTAACGACCCTGGCAAATAATTCCCCTCAGTCACTTATCTTACGATTGGTATTCAATGCTAATATAAGGATTAATACCTTACTCTTTAATACTTGTGTTTACGTTTACTTAGAGGCGCCTAACTTCTCCAACATCTTCAAGTTGTAGAAGCTTACCAATTACCTTTGATAACGTATCGCTGTTTGGCGTTTCCATAGTGATTGACATCACCATTGTTTGTTTACTTGAATCAGAGTAACTTTCTACACCAACAATACTGACTCTTTCATTGGAAATAATAGTAGATACATCTCTAAGCAGCCCTTGCCTGTCCATCGCAATAACTTGTACTTTTACTTGGTAAAACTGTTGATTGTTGTCGTTTTTTAACCCCCATTGCACTTCGACTTCCCGCTCGGGCTGTTGAATTAGTGCATTAGAAAGCTGTTCACAATCAAGACGGTGAACTGATATACCGCGACCTTGAGTAATAAAGCCCATAATTTCATCACCAGGCACTGGACAACAACATTTTGCAATATGAGTTAATAAGTTTCCAACACCTGAGACGGTAATACCGTTACTGTCCGATGAAAATTTTTGTGTTGAAGTTTGCTTGACTAAACTTTGTGGGTCTATTTCTTCAATGGGTTTAAATTTATCATTTTGTTGTTGTAAAAAATTAGTCACTTGCTGCAAACGCGCATTTCCAGAACCAATAGCGGCATATAAATCATCAACCGTTTTCACATTAAAACGTGAAATAGTTGAACCAAGGTCTGGTTTATCTAATTTTATTTTACTTAGCTCGTTTTCTAGTAATTGTTTACCTTGGCTAATATGTTTGTCTCGGTCGAGCAATTTGAAAAAATGCTGAACTTTTGCCCTTGCCCTTGGCGTATGAAGATAATTCAAGCTTGGGTTGAGCCAATCCCTGCTTGGATTAGGCGTTTTAGTTGTTAATACCTCCACTTGGTCGCCTGTCTGTAATTGATAGATAAAGGGGACGATTTTGCCAAATATTTTAGCACCAATACAACAATGCCCAACATTTGAATGAATATAATAAGCAAAGTCTAAAGGAGTTGAACCGGCAGGCAAGTCGATAACATCGCCATTGGGGGTAAAAACATAAATTCTATCTTCAAATACTTGACTGCGTAACTCATCAATTAAGTCACCGCTTTCACTGACATCTTCTTGCCATTGAAGAATTTTTTTCAACCAACTAATTTTTTCATCAAAACCTGATTTCTTATCACTACCTTTGGTTGCCGTACTCCCCTCTTTATAGCGCCAATGTGCAGCAACACCCATTTCAGCATCATCGTGCATTTGCTGAGTGCGTATTTGAATTTCGACAGATTTGCCTTCTGGGCCAAGAACAACAGTATGAATAGATTGATAACCATTAGGTTTGGGGGTTGCGACATAGTCATCAAACTCATTATGTAAGTGTTGCCAACTCGTATGAACTATACCTAAAGCGCTATAACAATCTTGTAGTTCATCAACAATAATCCGAACCGCTCTGACATCAAATAATTGCTCAAAATCGAGTGATTTTTGCTGCATTTTTTTCCAAATACTATAAATATGTTTGGGCCGGCCATAAACTTTACCACTAATTTTTAAGGATTTGAGCTGTCCAGATAAACTTCCAACAAAGTCAATCATATAATCTTCACGAGCTAAACGTGTTTCATCGAGTAGTTGGGCTATTTTTTTATAAATGTTGGGATGAAGGTAACGAAAAGCTATATCTTCAAGTTCCCATTTTAACTGTCCAATACCTAAGCGATTAGCCAGAGGGGCATAAATATTTGCACACTCTTTGGCCGTTAAAACACGGGTCTCTTCATCAATATTTTTAACTAAACGAAGATTACAAAGACGCTCTGCTAATTTAATCACAACAGCTCTAACATCATCGACCATTGCCAGTAGCATTTTGCGCATGTTATCAACTTGATTGGCTGAAACATTAGAAACTAGATTTTTTTTCGAAGGATTATGTTGGAGAGTTTTAATCACTTCCATCTGCTCAACGCCTTGGCAAAGCATTAAAATTTGTTTATCAAAGTTCTCTTCAATATAGATCATGTCTACACATTTATATTGAAGCAAAGGGGTTAAAAATGCGGCGCATAATGAGTCTCGGTCAAGGTTTAATGGTGCAAGGATTTCTACCATTTCTAACGCTTTAGTTTGACACTCAAACTGGTTATCAAATAAATGCCTTACTTTTGCCCACATAGACTCTAAAGACTGACATTTACTGTTAGATATGTCTAAAGACACTAACCATTGTTCAAAACTAGTGACTGACATTTGATGTGACTTACGAACCGAAACCATCTTTCATCCCTATAATTACTTAACTAATCGCGAAAACAATACCATAGTTTCTATATGCTTTGTTTGAGAAAACATATCAATTAATGCAATTTTTTCTAGTTTATAACCATGATCAATTAAGTATTTTGTATCTCTTGCAAGTGTCGCAGGATCACAGCTGACATATAATATTTCTGGTATGGAGAGTTTAACCAATTGCTCTACTGCTTCGAATGCACCAGCCCTGGCAGGGTCTAATAATACTTTATTAAAACCAATTTTCGCCCAGTTATTTGATAACCAATTAGCATTTAGATCTGCTTGATAAAACTGACAGTTAGTTAACTGATTATTACTGGCGTTTTTTGTTGCTCGGTCAACCATAGTCTGAACGCCCTCTATGCCAACCACTTGCTCAACTAGTTGAGCTATAGACAAACTAAAATTACCTAAGCCGCAGAACAAGTCGAGCACAACATCGTTTGCTGTTAAGGATAACCACTCTATTGATTGCCTTACCATATCAATATTAACCTGATGATTAATTTGAATGAAATCTTGAGGCTCAAAAGTCAATTCGAGGTTATTTAATAAAGTGTAGGTCAATGGTTTTATATCGGTTAGTGGCGTAACCATCTGACCATCATCTATAAATATCTGCCACTGATTAATGTCCGAGGCATTCTTCCAGAGCGTAATATCCTCTATATTAAGGTTTTTAAGCTGCCTTATGACAATATTGATTTGATTGGTTACAACTACTTCAATATGGCCAACAGAACGGCTAATAGATAAGTCACTAATGACCTTTTTTAATGGTGTAAATATTGAAGAAATTTTTTCATCTAAAACAGGGCAATCTTTAATCGCAATTAATTGATTAGTCGCTTTTTTCCTGAAACCTAAAGTGACATGACCTTTTTTGTCATATTGCACTCCAATTCGAGCTTTCCGCCGATAATGCCAAGGGCTACTGACAATAGAGTCTTGCCAAGGTAAATATTGGTTAATCTGATTGCGCTCAAAGATCTCTGATACTTTTTTCTTTTTAAAAGCTAAATGTTCAGAAAAAATTAAATGTTGTAAATTACAGCCTCCACATAAATGATAATGCCGGCAACTAGGCTCCACTCTATTCGCACTTCCCTGAATTATTTCAAGAATATTGGCCCGAGCGTATTTACTCTTTTGCTCAATAATTTGAACTTTCACCCATTCTACTGGCAATGTTTTTTCAATAAATAACGGCTTATTTTTGAAACGAGTCACACCGCAACCATTAAGGTCTAGTCTTTCTATTTTCACATCAACAATTTGACCTAAGCTTTGATTCTTTGTACTTTTTTGAAAAATATTCGCCATCTTTATGATTACCAATGATTATATGGATAGTTTTGTGAGGGTATGACATTATATATTCAATCTAGTTGGCTATATAAATCATAAAAATCAATTTTAACCTGATTCAAATGGCTAGCAAACAAATTTCAACATATTTACCAACTAAAGTTCAGTAATTAATGAATAAAATAAGCCTAAAAGATTGGGTCATATTACTGACCATAGTGCCAACCACTTTAATCAGTTTCACAATAGCTGGTTATTTTTCTTATGCTCGTTATGTAGAACTTAATCAGTTCTTAACTATTCGTTCTCAAAGTATTATTGAACCAATAGCGATTGCCAGTGTAGAGTCTATTATTAAAAAAGACCGTGGTAAATTAAGACAACTCATTGGCTTTGCTCATAAAAACAATTCCAACATAGTGAAAGGTATTACAATATTCACTACTGACAATCAAGTATTAGTTACCAGCTCTTACCTCAGAGACACCTTTGTTATGAGTTTAAAAGCGGGAGATAAGATTCCTCAGCATACGTCAACTGATTCTTTAGCTGACGACTTTATTTTTAGAACACCTATCATCAATGAAAACCACCTAGATAATAAGCCAATAATAGTAGGCTACGTCGCAATGCAAATCGATAAAACCACTATTAACTATAGCCAACAAAGCCAAGTACTTGTCGCATTAACTATTGCCTTTTTGGGCTCTTTAATGAGTGCTTTATTTTCAATTATACTTATCAAAAATATTACACGCCCCCTAGGGACTATGGTGCAAGCTGTCGACCGAATCCGAGAGGGTAAATTAGACAGTCGTATAAGTGGTCAACTAATTGGTGAATTAAACTTCTTGAAAAATGGGATTAATGCCATGGCTCAATCTATTGGTGATTATCATAATGAAATGCAGCGCAGTATCGATGATGCGACCATTGATTTAAGAGAGAGTATGGAGCAATTTGAAATTCAAAATGTTGAACTTGATATTTCAAAGCGAAAAGCTGAGGATGCTAGCCGAGTAAAATCCGAATTTTTAGCCAATATGAGCCATGAATTAAGAACACCATTAAATGGTATTATTGGTTTTACTCGCCAAGTGTTAAAAACACCGTTAAGTGAAACGCAGCGCGATTATTTACAAATCATCGAACGTTCATCAAACAATTTACTGGCCATTATTAATGATATTTTAGACTTCTCTAAACTCGATGCGGGTAAAATTATTATTGAGAGTATCCCTTTCACTCTCCGTGAATCGATAGAAGAAGTACTGATTTTACTCAGCCCTAGCTGCCAAAAAAGAAACATTGAATTATCACTTCGTATGCCTGACCAAGTCCCTGATTTATTAATTGGCGATGCCATGCGAATTAAACAAGTAATGGTCAATTTAGTTAATAATGCAATAAAATTTACCGACAAAGGTTTAGTGACTATAGATATTGAAGGCGATAATATTGATGAATATACCGCTTCATTTAAAATAAAAATCACAGATACTGGTATAGGTATGAGCAAAGAGCAGCAAAGATCTATTTTTGAGGCATTTGGCCAAGCAGATAAAAGTGTTACGCGTTTATACGGAGGTTCAGGTTTAGGTTTAGTTATTTGTCAACGTTTAGCCAATGAAATGAAAGGTGATATTGGTTTTGACTCGGCAGAGGGTAGAGGCTCTACTTTTTGGTTCAACTTCCAATGTGAACTTAACCCTATCCCCATTAAAACAATCTTAAATACTAAAGCATTGGTTGATAAAAGCATCCTTTACTATGAACCTATATCTCATTCACGTATCGCTACAAACGAAATAATGACGGGTTGGAAAATGCAAGTAACTCCTGTTCATAGCCTAGAGAAACTCAGTAATGCACTAATCAATAATCAAAATTTTGACTTTGCTTTAATTGGTCATTCAGTTACTCCAACTCAAATTAATGATTTGAAGGAATTAATAAGCTCGATTAAACCTCAGATTCCAGCAATTCACTTAGCAATAAACTCAAATGCACCAAACCTACAAGAAGCATTATTAGCTAGTGGTGCATTAAGTTGCCTGAGTAAACCTATTATCCCCTCGAAACTTAGTAGGGCATTACAAAATGGAACCCCACAAGTTTTATATGATCAACCGCCATTAAGAGTGCCAATTAAAGTCCTCGTTGTTGATGATAACGAAACAAATTTAAAACTTATTGAGGCACTGTTACTTGAACAAGTGATGGAAGTCACCGCAGCAACAAATGGTAAAGAAGCGGTTAAATGTTGTGAAAATGAAATGTTTGCTCTAATTTTCATGGACATTCAAATGCCTATTATGGATGGCGTAACGGCATTAAAAATAATTAAGGCTAATACATTTAATGATAAAACGCCGATAGTAGCGGTGACGGCTCTTGCCCTGAAAGGTGAAAAGGAAAAATTATTAATGGAAGGTTTTAATGGTTATATTGCAAAGCCTATCGATGAAAACATGTTACGACATAATATTTATGAATATTGTGACTTAGAATTATTTACCTCTAGCATTGCCAGCTCTTCTGACGATGGCCAAAAAGATAAAGAGTTTTTAATTGATGACTCAATAACTATCAATGTTCCGTTAAATAGCATAATCGACTGGCCTTTAGCAATGAAACTTACAGGTAATAGAGCCGACTTAGCAAAGGACATGTTAAAGGGATTAGTCAAAAGTTTACCGTATGTAAAGCAAGGAATTTCTGACGGATTAACTTGCCAAGATGTAGTGCAAATTAAAACACTTATTCACAAACTTAATGGGGCTTGTTGTTACACCGGGGTTCCTAGCCTGAGTCAAATAAGTAAGCATATTGAAATCCAATTAAATATCAATTGCTCACTGGATGACCTTGAGCCCGATTTTTGTGACTTTTTTGAACAATTAGACAATGTCTTATTAGAAGCGCCAAAATTTTTAAAGACGCTCAATCTTTAGATAATGGATAGAGAAAGCTACCGGAGGGTAATCTTTGGTGTGCTATTTATTTCGCCGTCTTCGTTAACTGTAGCAATATCAGTATTGCAAGTTAACACCGCTAAACTACGGCCCTTTTCTTTACGAATGAATTGTAATTGGCAGCCGAATTTTCCAAGAGTGTTTACAGAAAACTTTTGCGCAAGAGAAAGCTGAAGCCACCAGATAGATTGGTCTAGCGTCTCAACTCTTTTATCCATTAGTTTATCTTTCATTTAACGAAATGCTCCTGAAAAGCGGTTTTAAAGCAATATATCTCCTATAATTCTAGCCTAAAAACCAATCATTAACAAAAAAATTAACAAGGCATTAACATTTTACAAATTATTTTACCTACTTCTAGCTTCAAGCATTAAATGTTTCATATCTCTTATCGCTTTATCTAAACCATCAATGACTGCTCTTGCAATGATCGCGTGACCAATATTCAATTCAATTATTTCTTCAATGGCGGCAATAGGTTTAACATTAAAGTAATTTAAGCCATGACCTGCATTCACTTTAAGTCCAAGGGAATGAGCATATTTAATGCCTACAATTAAACGATTTAATTCTGTTTGTTGCTTTTCTTCATTAGGAGCATCTGCGTATTTTCCAGTATGAATCTCAATATAAGTCGCTTTACTAGCAAAAGCGGCATCAATTTGGATTTTATCGGCATCAATAAATAAACTCGTTTGTGTACCAACTTCAGCAAGTTGAGCTACTGCTTTTTTAATTTTATCAAGTTGGCCAAACACATCTAAACCCCCTTCGGTGGTCAGCTCCTCACGTTTTTCTGGTACTAAACAGCAAAATACTGGTTTAATGTCACAAGCTATCGCTAACATTTCATCAGTAACCGCCATTTCTAAATTCATTCGAGTGTGAAGAGTTTCTTTTAATACATAGATATCACGGTCTTGAATATGTCGTCTATCTTCTCGCAAATGAACAGTAATACCATCAGCACCGGCATGTTCCGCAATCGATGCTGCATAAACAGGATCAGGGTAATTTGTACCTCTAGCTTGACGCAGAGTGGCAATATGATCTACATTAACGCCTAATAAAATATCTTTCATAACATAATTCTCGGTTTGATTATTGGCTTGATTCTTAGTTTATTTATTGGTTTTATCTGATAATTTATAATCCGATTGGATTGTCTGTTTTACAAAAAGCTTTCTACTATTTAATGGTTTACCACCTAACAATCCATTAATCACTTGTCTCATTAAAATTTTATTACAATGGAGTACGGTACTATTACTTAAATCTTGCTCAACAATGGCTTGTAAATGCGCCCTGTTGAATAACGGCAAATTAAGCTTTTCTATAGCAGGAACAAAACCTTGCTCTGATATATAATAATAACCTTGGGCGTTGTTCTCATAAATAGGAGAAAAATCAAGGGAAAAACCTAACTCATCAAGTAAGTCTACTTCGAACTTTCTTAAAATGGGTTCAATAGATTTTTTTTCAGATAATTCAAACAAGCTCAATCTATAATGATCAAATAAAATCGGGCAGGCAATTGATTCACCTAACAACCTCACTAATAATTCATTCAAATAAAAACCACTATAGAGGTGTTCACCTTTAAGAGCATAGGATTTTTCAGAAACTTCAATACGGCTTAAATTGCGTAAGTTACCATTACCTTTTAATACAACATGTAACGGATTAAATGGCTGTATCAGCCCTTTTTTATTTGATTTGTTTGTTTTACCCGAGTAAACAATTGCTGAAACTTTTCCTTCATGTTCAGTTAACAGCTCTACAATTTGTTTATGATCCCGATAAGGGCGGCTGTGCAATACAAAAGCTGACTGTTCTATAAATTCCATCATAGTTATTTAAAAACTAACCTGAATATTCGTCGCCATAACCTAAACTTCGCAATGCCCTTTCATCATCAGCCCAACCAGATTTAACTTTGACCCAAGTTTCTAAAAAAACTTTTTGATCAAATAAGGTCTCCATATCTCGCCGGGCTTCAGCACCAATGGTTTTTAATCGCTCACCTTTTTTACCAATTACCATTCGTTTCTGGCTACTACGCTCAATTAGGATTAGAGCATTAATATGTAAAATTCCTTTTTCATCAACTTTAAACTGTTCAATTTCAACAGTCGTGGAATAGGGTAATTCATCACCCGTAAAGCGTATCAGTTTTTCTCTTATAATCTCTGACGCCATAAAACGACTCGATCTGTCGGTTATATAATCTTCAGGAAACCAAAAGTCTCCTTCAGGTAAACTGGCAAAACAAGCTTCGTGAATTTTATCAACGTTATAGCCTTTGGTTGCTGAAATTGGCACAATTGCTTGAAAGTTATATTTTTGAGCTAATATTTGTAAATGAGGTAATAGAGCTTCTTTGTCTTGAACATTATCAACCTTATTGATCGCTAAAACACAAGGGACGTTTGTTTGCTCAATTTTTTTCAATACTAACTCATCATCAGGAGTCCAATGGGTTCCCTCTACCAGAAATATCACTAAGCCCACTTCGGCGATAGAACTACTAGCAGCGCGATTCATCAAACGATTGATGGCGCGTTTTTCATCTAAGTGTAAGCCAGGGGTATCGACTAAAACTGCTTGATGGTTGCCTTCAGTTAAGATACCTAAAATACGGTGCCTTGTCGTTTGTGGTTTTTTAGACGTAATGCTAATTTTTTGGCCTAACAAACAATTAAGTAAAGTTGATTTACCAACGTTGGGACGACCGACAATGGCTATTAAACCACAGCGTTTATCACTACTTTCATTATTTATATTATCAGGGTTATCTGAACTATTTGACATTTTCAATAAATTCCAATACTTGTTGAGCGGCACCTTGTTCGGCTTTTCTTCTGCTAGTCCCTTTACAAATGACTTCTTTCTTAATCACACTAGTTGTACATCGCACCGTAAATTCTTGATTGTGGGACTGACCACTAGTATGAATAACATCATAATGAGGTAATTCAATTTTTCTACCTTGAAGGTATTCCTGTAATCGGGTTTTAGGGTCTTTATGAATACTTCCTGGCTTTATTTTCGACAACCTTGAGGCAAACCAGTTTAAAATTAAGGCTTTACAGGTACCAATGTCAGAGTCTAAATAAACGGCACCAATAATAGCTTCTATGGCATCTTCTAAAGTAGACTCCCTTCTGTGGCCACCACTTTTTAACTCGCCAGGTCCTAAAATTAAATGTTCACCTAAAGAAAAGTCTTTTCCTAATTCAGCTAAAGTTACCCCTTTCACTAAACTCGAACGCATGCGAGTCAAGTCACCTTCATCTTGAGAGGGGAATCGTAAAAATAATTCTTCTGCGATAACAAAACCTAAAATAGAATCACCCAAATACTCTAAGCGTTCATTATGAGCTCCTTTGGCGCTTCGGTGAGTTAAGGCTTGAATAAGTAAATTTTGATTAGTAAAACTATAATCTAATCGTTTTGATAACCTTTCAATGGCTTGAGTATTGTTTTTAATCATTTAATAAATTGCACCTAAACGATTTAAACGAACTCCTGTTGGGATCCAATGAGGTAGCCAATCACTCTCATCACGTTCAAAATCAAAACTCATCCAGATAGCAATCGCTTCCCCGACAAGATTCTCTTCTGGGACAAAGCCCCAATAACGCCCATCAAGTGAATTATCTCTATTGTCTCCGATAACAAAATAATGCCCTTGAGGAACAACAAATTCATCAACTTGGGTACCAGGTTGCAAAAAGTAACTTGCAATGCGAGGAGGCATTTGAGTATCGATTAAAATATCATGAGTTTTATTGGGCATAACTGAAGTAAAACGACTTAAAGGCTGTTGATGATTAGAATATTCACCCTTTTCTTTAAGGTTTTGTATAACATGCTCAAACTCAGGACACTTATCATCAATAGGTAAACATATCGGCTTAATATAAAGTGATTTATTACGATAGATAATACTTTCACCTGGCAAGCCAATAACACGTTTAATATAATCAACTTTAGGGTTGTTAGGGTATTTAAATACCACTACATCACCACGTTCAGGTAAACCAACTTGATAAAACTTATGTCTGGCAACAGGATCTCGTAGCCCGTAGTTAAATTTATTCACTAAAATGAAATCGCCATCAAGTAATGTTGGCATCATTGAACCTGATGGAATTTGAAAAGGTTCATATAAAAATGAGCGCAACACTAAAACAAAAGCGATTACAGGAAACACTTGTACCGCTGTATCAACAAATGTTGATGGTTCTAACAAGGTTGCAATAGTTTCTTTTGTTAGCGATTCCGCACATTGGCTTTGTGCGTTATCAACTTTAATTTGGCGCTGTTTAGCCAAATAAAACATATCCACCAACCAAACAATACCGGTAACTATGGTGATGACAACTAAAATAATTGAAAAATAAACAGCCATAAATTTTTTAAAACCTTATAAATACAGTGAACAAATACAAATTAATTATTGGCTATATCTCTTCAAGAGTGTCCAATAATCTATGAATATTTAGTTATCTAATTTTAATACCGCTAAAAATGCTTCTTGTGGTACTTCAACGTTACCTACTTGCTTCATCCGCTTTTTACCGTCTTTTTGCTTCTGTAATAGTTTTTTCTTACGACTAATATCACCACCATAACATTTTGCCGTCACGTTTTTACGAAGCTGTTTAACCGTAGTACGAGCAATAACGTTATTGCCAATTGAAGCTTGAATGGCAATATCAAACATTTGACGGTGGATAAGCTCTTTAAGTTTATCAACTAATAACCGTCCGCGGGCTACTGAATTGTTTCTATGTGTGATCATGGCTAAGGCATCAACACGATCGCCATTTATCATCACATCTACTCTCACCATATCGGCCACTTCAAACCTAATAAAGTGGTAATCCAAAGAGGCATAACCACGACTAGTAGATTTGAGCTTATCAAAGAAATCCATAACAACTTCTGCCATAGGTAATTCATAGGTAACCGCGACTTGATTACCGTGATAAATAATATCTTTTTGTACGCCACGTTTTTCAATACACAAGGTAATTACATTACCTAGGTATTCTTGAGGAACTAAAATATTGGCTTGTACTATGGGTTCACGAATTTCATCAATGTTATTAATTGCAGGTAAATCAGAAGGGTTATCTATTGAAAGTACATCACCATTGTTGCAAACAATTTCATAGTTTACGGTTGGTGCTGTGGTAATTAAATCAAGATTATATTCACGAGCAAGCCGCTCTTGAATGATCTCCATGTGTAACATACCAAGGAAACCAATACGGAAACCAAAACCTAATGCTGATGAATTTTCTGGTTCAAAAAATAAAGAAGCATCATTGAGACTTAATTTGTTAAGCGCATCTCTAAAGTTCTCATATTCATCAGAGCTTATTGGGAAAATTCCTGCATATACCTGTGGTTGTGCTTTTGCAAAACCTTTTAAAGGTTGCACTGCTTCTTTTTTAGAGATGGTGATAGTATCTCCCACCGGTGCACCATGAATTTCTTTAATACCCGCAATAACAAAACCAACCTCACCTGTTCTTAAAATGCCGGTATCGGTTTGTTTAGGTGTGAAAATACCAACTTTATCAACTTGGTGAACCTGTCCGGTCGACATCACCAACATTTTATCACCTTTTTTAATTTCACCATTCATTACTCGAATCAGTGAGACAACACCTTGATAATTATCAAACCATGAGTCAACAATCAGAGCTTGTAATGGCCCGTTTACCTCACCTTGTGGAGGTGGAATATTTTCAACAATAGTTTCTAACACATTTTCAATACCAAGACCTGTTTTTGCAGAACAAGTCACCGCATCAGTAGCGTCAATACCAATAATATGTTCAATCTCTTCACAAACCCGATCGGGATCTGCTTGTGGTAAATCAATTTTATTTAAAATGGGAATAACTTCCAGTTCCATTTCAATCGCAGTATAACAATTGGCTACGGTTTGTGCCTCAACCCCTTGTCCTGCATCAACAACTAATAAAGCACCTTCACAAGAGGCTAATGAGCGGGATACTTCATAAGAGAAGTCGACATGACCCGGAGTATCGATAAAGTTTAATTGATAAATCTCACCATTATTAGCTTTATAATCTAAAGTCACACTCTGTGCTTTTATGGTAATACCACGCTCGCGTTCTATATCCATAGAGTCAAGTACTTGTGCTTCCATTTCTCGGTCTTGTAAACCACCACAATGTTGTATTAAACGGTCGGAAAGAGTCGATTTACCGTGATCAATGTGTGCGATAATTGAAAAGTTGCGTATGTTCTTCATTATATTAAAGTTTTCCTAGAAAATTTACTTGATCTTATGGTTGTGTCTCCGACTCGGTATACCCGTGTAAAAACCACCTAAACTCAACCGATCTCGTTTTGCCAGATTATACATTAAAATACTTTATTTAAGGAAAAAAAATCGTTAGGGTTTATTAGCTAAAATGAAGATTTGATTTTTGATGGTTTGGAAATGATTAAGGTCTAATATATTAATGTTTCAAGAAAAGTGAACACCATTGATTATCGATAGATTATTTATAATGCAGGCGTGAGTTAAAACTTTTAAGAATTATAATGTGGTGATGTAATTAGGATTCTCAGGATTAAATTAACTTATCACTCTGTTAATTTAATCGAACAGCTTATTAATGTTCATTATTTTTTACTCTAAATAAAATTTTAACATGAAGCAATCATCTAACTGGGTATTTGAGTTTTTCTGACTTTTTTCATCATACTGTTATTGATAATCATGAATCGCACCACTGATAGAATACTAAACTATATGGGGTTTCCATATGCCATATAGTATTAGATAGTTGTGTTTGACATTTGGCATAGCTTAAATAAGCAGTTATTTATTTGAAGGTAAATTTTAAAGTGATTGTAATATTCAGTACAATATATTTTAATGAATACCGCTAATATTAATTTGACTACCTTAGCTATATCAGCGGTATATTTACTATTTTAGGCTCGGTGACCTTAAGCTTTACTTAATCTCAATCAGCACTTCATTGCGACGCCAAAATGGTATTGTTAAAGGCCCGTTATACCCAGCTGTTATAGCCTGACTTGTTGAGGTAAAGCCATTTTCAATAATCCAAGTGTTCAATATTTCTGTGTATTTCTTTACATTACTGTCACTCAGTGTACCGTTAAATTGAATGGCCGCCACTTTGTAGTCCTTAACTTCACTCACCTTAACATCAGGGTTTGTTGGTTTGGGGGTAGTTTCCAATGTAAAATCTTTTGGCATGACAAATGACATTAGTGATATGTTAGCACTTTTATTAATAAACACAGGTGCTGTCATCGAAATTTGAGTTCCTTTGTTTTTCACACTTTTATCCCCCAAAAAAACCGGAGCTGTCATCGAAATTTCAATAGCTCCTTCATTGTCACCTGTAATGTAGTTAAACAGTGTTCTAAAGGCACTATAACCGCTATCGCCGGACATACTTGTTGAAACCAGCACCATTGAATCATAATTACGAATCTCAATTTTTTTGGCCTTATCTGACTTTATCAGAGTATATGGTGCGCTCTCTACATTATCTTGACCAACCACTGAGCACCCCACCAAAGTAATTGATATAAATAGCGACAATAATAACTTCATATTAACACCTTAAATTCCCATTTTATTATAAACGAGTTTGGAGCATAATTTTTAATTCTATTGGTCAAATTAAGGTTTAAGGTAGATAACTATTACCCATAAGAAAGCTGTCGACTTCACGTGCACAACGACGACCCTCATCAATTGCCCAAACGATTAAGCTTTGACCACGGCGACCATCACCTGCTGCAAAAACACCTTGTTTGCTGGTAGCAAACTTATCATATTCTGCAGCAATATTAGAGCGATTATCTTGTTCAACATCAAATTGTTTAATCAACCCACCCTCGGGGCCCATGAAGCCCATAGCAATAAGTACAATGTCGGCTGGAATAACTTTTTCGCTGCCAACAACTTCTTGTGGAAACATCTGTCCCTTGTCATTACGTTGCCAAGTAATATCAACGGTATGAACGGACTTAACATTACCCTGCCCATCACTTTCAATTTTTTTGGTCATTACCAGATATTGACGTGGATCTTGGCCTTGAATTTCAATAGCTTCACTTTGGCCATAATCAACTAACAATCGCTTTGGCCATTGTGGCCAAGGATTATTATCACCACGCTTTACTGGTGGGCGTGGCATAATTTCAAGCTGTATTGCGGTGTTGCACTGATGACGCAATGAAGTTCCAATACAATCGGTGCCTGTATCACCGCCGCCAATTACCACTACATTTTTGCCATTAGAGTTAATATAGTGACCATCTTTATGTTTACTATCTAGCAAGCTTTTAGTATTCGCTTTAAGGAAATCCATAGCAAAATGAACCCCATTAAGTTGTCGTCCTTCAACAGGTAAATCGCGCGGTACCGTTGCACCAATGCATAACACGACAGCATCAAATTCATGCTCAACTTGCTCAACACTAATGTCTTTACCAATTTCGGTATTAGTGACAAAAACAATACCTTCTTCAGCTAGAATATCAACCCGGCGTTGCACTAATTCTTTTTGCAACTTCATATTAGGAATACCATACATTAATAAGCCACCAATACGATCAGCGCGCTCATAAACAGTAACCATGTGACCGGCTTTATTAAGCTGTGCTGCTGCAGCAAGACCTGCAGGACCAGAACCAATTACAGCAACATTTTTTCCTGTGCGAGCAATTGGCATCTGAGCAACTACCCAACCTTCTTTAAATGCATGGTCAATAATTGATTTTTCGTGCAGTTTAATTGCTACAGGATCAGCATTTATACCCAATACGCAAGAGCCTTCGCAAGGTGCTGGACAAACTCTTCCAGTAAATTCTGGGAAGTTATTTGTTTTATGCAATAAGTCTACTGCATCTTTCCAGCGGCCTTTGTAAATTAATTCATTCCACTCAGGAATGACATTATTAACCGGACAACCGGCAACGACAGGTGCAAATTCAGACGCTGCCGACTGACAAAAAGGAACGCCACAATCCATACACCGAGAGGCTTGCTTCTCGATATCAGCTTGAGGCATTTCTTCATAGACTTCAAGCCAGTCAATTAAACGCTCACCCGCGTGGCGTTGAGTTGGCAAGGCACGACCTACGTTGATAAATCCTGTTGGATTACCCATGATAATTTCTCCTTGTCATCTTAAGCTTTTGCAGTAGCTAGAGTATTTAAGTGAATGTCGAAAGCTTCGACTGCGATGTCATATTCAGACTTATTTTTTCCGCTCTTACGTGCGTTATCCATGTAACCTTGCATGCGTTTGAAATCTACTGGCATTACTTTAACAAAGTCCTTAATACTATTGTCCCAGTCATCGAGTAGATCACTGGCAACATCTGATCCTGTTGCCTTTAAATGTTGTGTAATTAATGTTTTCAATTCCAAATTTTCTTTTCCCGTCTCTACTTTTTCAAGAGCTACCATTTCCATGTTGCACTTAGCGGCAAAATCATTACCCGTATCAAGTACGTAGGCAATACCACCAGACATACCTGCGGCAAAGTTGCGACCCGTTTCGCCCAGGATAACTACTTTACCACCTGTCATGTATTCGCAACCATGATCGCCTAATCCTTCAACAACAGCAGTTGCACCTGAGTTACGTACACAGAAACGTTCACCTGCAATACCACGAATAAAAGCTGTACCCGAGGTTGCACCAAATAAGGCGACATTACCAATGAGGATATTTTTACTTGCTGAAAATTTGGCTTTTTTGCTTGGGTATACTACTAAATTTGCGCCAGAAAGCCCCTTACCAAAATAATCGTTAGCATCACCTTCAAGTTCAAAATGTAAACCTTTTGCTGAGAAACAGCCAAAGCTTTGTCCCGCTGATCCATTAAACTTAACCTTGATAGTATTGTCTGGTAACCCTTCGGCTTGATATTTTTTCGATATCTCATTAGAAATCATTGCGCCAATGCTGCGGTCAGTATTAATAACATTATATTCAAGCTCAACGCTTTTTTGACTTTCAAGTGCTGCTTGGGCATCTTTAATCATCTCGCGGTCAATTATTTTGTCAATTAAGTGTTTTTGCGAAATAGACTGATGAAGTGTTTGGTTAGCATCACCTTTTTCTTTATGAAGTAATGGGCTTAAATTAACGCCTTTATATTTCCAATGATCGACATTATCAATTTGCTTAAGACATTGAGTTTGACCAACCATCTGATCTATATTGTTAAAACCAAGTTCAGCCATAATTTCACGCAGACCTTCTGCCATCAGAGTAAAGAAATTAACTAAAATATCGGCGCGGCCGGTGAAACGATCTCGAAGTTCTTTATCTTGCGTAGCGATACCAACAGGGCAGGTATTTAAATGACACTTACGCATCATGATACAACCTTCAACCACAAGTGCTGCTGTAGCCATACCATATTCCTCTGCACCAAGTAACGTCGCAATAGCTAAATCACGTGGTGTTTTGAGTTGGCCATCAGTTTGTAACGTAATACGACTACGTAGCTTATTACGCACTAACGTTTGATGCGTTTCAGCTAAACCTAGCTCCCACGGTAAACCCGTATGTTTAATTGAGCTTAATGGTGAAGCGCCAGTACCTCCATCGTGACCAGCGATAAGTACAACATCAGCATAAGCTTTAGTAACACCTGAAGCGATAGTACCCACACCAGCTTCTGACACTAACTTAACGTTAATACGTGCATCGCGGTTAGCGTTCTTAAGATCAAATATCAACTGAGATAAATCTTCAATAGAGTAAATATCATGATGCGGTGGTGGCGAAATCAAACCAACACCAGGAGTAGAACCACGTGTTTTACCAATCCATGCATCAACTTTATCACCCGGTAACTGACCACCCTCACCTGGTTTTGCACCTTGTGCCATCTTTATCTGCAGTTCATCTGCGTTAGTAAGGTAGTGGCTGGTAACACCAAAGCGACCTGAAGCGACTTGCTTAATCCTAGAGTTCATCGAGTCGCCATTTTCCATGGGAGTAAAACGAATAGGGTCTTCACCACCCTCTCCACTATTACTTCGTCCACCAATTCGATTCATAGCGATGGCTAAAGTAGTGTGAGCCTCCCACGAAATAGAACCAAAAGACATTGCACCAGAGGCAAAACGTTTAAAAATATTTTCAATGGGTTCAACTTCACTCAAAGAAATCGAAGGTCGATCGCCTTTAAATTCAAGTAAACCACGAAGAGTAAATGCTTCTTTACTCTGCTCATCTACTGTTTTAGCGTATTCTTTAAATTGATTGGTGTCGTTACTGGCTGTTGAATGCTGCAATAGACGGATAACGGTAGGACTAAATAGATGACGTTCACCATCATGACGCCAAGAATATTCACCACCTGTTGGTAATAGATTTTCAATAGCAATACGACTAGCTTCAGGGAAGCCTTCACGATGGCGAAGTAATGCTTCTTGAGCAATTTGATCAAGACTTAAACCCTCGATACGACTAACAGTGCCAGTAAAGTAAAGATCAACGACTTCAGAATTAATACCTAACGCTTCAAAAATTTGTGCACCTAAATAAGACTGTAACGTCGAAATACCCATTTTAGAGAAGGTTTTCAATAATCCACTACCCACTGCCTTAGTGAACTTATCGACAACTTGCGAATCGGATAAAGTACTGTCAAGTACCCCATCATTCCGCAGATCAATAATACTTTCAATTGCTAAATAAGGGTTTACCGCTGCAGCGCCATAGCCAATTACCGTAGCAAAATGATGCGTTTCACGGATATCTGCAGATTCTAGAATGATATCAACGTAAGAACGTAGTTTTTCACGAATTAAGTAATGATGCACTGCGGCCGTTGCTAAAACTGAAGGGATAGCGACATGATCACTATCAACACCACGGTCACTAAGAATTAATATTGCGCAGCCATCTTTAATAGCATTTTTGGCTAATAAGCAAACGTTATCAAGTGCATTTTTAAGTGAATCAGATTCACCGTTAGCCTTAAAGGTGATACTAATGGTTTTTGATTGCAAATCAAAATTATCAATATGTTGTAACTTGAGTAGTTGCTCATTAGTTAATACGGGTTGCTCAATTTCAACTTTATGGCAATGTGCTGCTGTTTCATCCAACAAATTAGGCGACTTACCAATATAGCCACGTAATGACATGACCAACTCTTCACGAATGGGATCTATTGGTGGGTTAGTCACTTGAGCAAACAACTGCTTAAAATAGTGTGATAATTGTTGAGGTCTATTTGATAAGACTGCCAAAGGCGTATCTGTACCCATAGCACCAAGCGGTTCTTTTGAAGTACCGACCATACCTGCCAACACCACATTAAGATCTTCGCTCGTATAACCAAATGCTTTTTGCCTCTTACGAAGATCAACTAATGGCGGCTGGGCAATAACGGTCGTTGGTAGTGGAATGTTATTTAACTGAATTTTATTATCAGTTAACCACTTCGCATAAGGTTGAGCTGAACTGACTTGTTTTTTTACTTCATCATCACTGAGAATACGACCTTGTTCTAAATCAGCAATAAAAATTTTACCGGGCTGAAGTCGACCTTTTTCAACCACAGTTGCTTGATCAACACACAAGGCACCTGTTTCAGACCCCATTACTAAAGTCCCATCTTCCGTAAGCAAATAACGAGAAGGTCGCAAACCGTTGCGATCGAGTGTAGCACCGATGATATTACCATCAGTAAACGATAGCGAAGCAGGGCCATCCCAAGGCTCCATTATACAGGCATAGTACTCATAAAATGCTTTTTTAGTCTCATCCATATTAGTTTGAGTTTGCCAAGCTTCTGGCACCATCATCATCATCACTTGGGCCAGTGATCGACCACTTAGCACCAATAATTCAATTGCCATATCAAGATTAGCAGAATCTGAATTATCATTGTTACACACCGGATTTAACATCTTTAACTCAGCATCTGTAAAGTTAACTGAGCTAAATAAAGCTTCACGGGCATTCATCCAATTAATGTTACCTCGAACCGTATTAATTTCACCATTGTGAGCAATATAACGAAATGGTTGAGCACGACGCCATGCAGGGAAAGTATTCGTTGAAAAACGAGAATGAAACATTGCCATACCGGAGATTGTTCGTTCGTCTTGTAGATCAAGATAATATTGACGAACCTGCTCTGTAGTAAACTGGCCTTTATAAACAATTTTTGTCGAAGACATTGAGGTAACATAAAACTCGTCACGCTCTTTGGAGATGCTGTCATTAATTTTATGAGAAGTGTATTTACGTAAAACAAACAACTTCCGCTCAAATTCTTGCGCCGTAAGTTCAGCAGGTTTTGCTATGAATACTTGTTCAATATTTGGTTCAGTGTTTAATGAAGCGTCACCTAACATAGAGTTATCACCGGGTACTTGACGATAACCTAGTAAGCTTAAACCTAAATTATTAATATTTTCGTTTAAAATGCCTCGACACGCTTCGCGCTGATGTTTAGCCGATGGAAAAAAAATCATCCCGACACCATAATCACCAGTATCTGGTAAGTTAAAGCCTAATAATGAAGTTTCTTGGCATAAAAAATCGTGAGGAATTTGAATAAGGATACCAGCACCGTCACCGCTTGTAACATCAAAGCCAGTACCTCCTCGGTGTTCCATACAACTCAACATGGTGAGTGCATTTTCAATAATACCGTGAGATTTTTTACCCTTTAGGTTAGCGACAAAACCGATACCACAACTGTCATGCTCAAATTCAGCGCGATAAAGACCTTGGGTTTTTTTACTCATATTAATCATTGCTTATTCCTCTATCATCAAACTATTACTATTCGCGATTTTAACTGGGTAATTAATAATAATTACCCTGGCAAAGTGGTCATTATTTAATTTCCGAAAACTTAATTGAAATTAATGCCAAGAACCAACTATTGCTAGTTAATTAAAATGTATGTGCGACTTGCGGCATGCCTTAACCAATTGAATTGTCATCATGGACGTATTTACTTAGGTATAGTTGGAAACTATAACCTGTATTTTTGACTACCTATTTTCATTAAGTTCTTAATGTTTGATTAATTAAACAACAAACATCAATGTTTTATCAATCAGATATAAAACCAATATCATTAATGAAAAGTATCTTTTAAAGTGAGTCGGAAAAATTAACCATAAAATGGCGCTGAGTCAATCAATTTATGAATTTATATTCATAGTATTTGAATATAAATTAGAATAAAAATTCTAATTGTTCCTATGAAATATTTATCAGGGGGTATTATTTTTTTTAAAGTACCTTACTTGCCAATTAATTTAAGGTGGATGCAAAGAAAAGTGTGTGGTGAGCTTTTTAAAATTATGAAGTCATCAGGCCAAATATTAAACTAACAGTATTTTTAAAGTGAAATAAAACGACAAAACAGATAATACCCGTTTCACATTGTTGTGCGAATTGTTGTGCGGTAAATTTCATCACTAAATGAAGTTGATGCTCATAGCATATAAAGATATAGCGTTATATAAAAGCGAATAAAATTATTAATGATGGTATTTAGTTGACTTAGGCCACTGGAACTATCTTTGATAACATTTAGTTAGTCGAGATGTATAACGTTTAAGTTCATTTTATTTACACGGAGTATTTTAGGCATCAGTGCTAAAGAGGCTTTACTGTAAGTTTGCCAAAATCTTGCTAGTCGGTGTCCTAAATAGCCACCAATACAACCTAATATAATGGCATAGATTTCACTAGTGAAAATGACTTGCAGAACTAAGTATTGGCCAATACCTGAAAAAATAATCAAACCAATAAGTGGCCATAGATAAACTTGCCAAGCTGTTTGCAATAGACCTTTTTCAGATAGGCCTAAAACTACAACATCACCAAGTTTGACAGGTAGCTCAGTTGTCAGTTCAACAATAAGACTCTTTTTTGGTAGGGCCTTGGAAACTTGACCACTGCCACATGAATCAATCTGGTGGCAACTACTACATGTTGATTTAATTTGACTTTCTACTGTTATTTTAGAGCACTGACTACTTATTAGATCAATGGCAACAACAGTTGCTAGCTCTTCCATCATGGTGTTGCTCTAATACCTATAGAATTGGCGATGGTTTTAGCTGTATTTGAAGGTATTTTACCAACAACACTAATCTCAAAGCCATTAACCACTTGGTTTAATACAACCGTAGCCCCGTCCATCACAAATTCAGCCACCCTTTGTTTCTCTTTACTTGCGCTTACATAAACAGATACATCAACTAAACCATCACTAAATAAAATGAATTCGACCGGTTGGTTAGTTGAGGACATACTATGACGATTAGCTTTTATTTGCTTAAAACCAGTTGGCAACCAGCTTACCTGCCAAGTTAATTCAGGCTCTTGATTAATGTTAGGGACTTCAATAATAGGTGGTAAGTCAGCTTGTTTTAATTGAATCAAAGTATCAGCTAAACTGTCAGTAATATCTAAATGAGTAAACTGTATTTGTTCAAGTAATTGGCCTTTAAGAGATATTATAGCTAGCTTCAATAACAATCCAGACTCTTGATCTAACCATAGCCAATAACCAAACCGGTCTTGTTCTTTAGATACAATCCTAATTAATTGTGCCACGCGACCTAATACTCTACTGCGACCGACAGAAATAAATTCATAACCATTTTCAATAGTACTAATATCACCACTTAATATCGCAGGAATAGGCCCTCTTATTTTTTCAGACTCAACAGAATATGGGGCAACTTCAGGTTCGATATAACTGACAACATTACCTTTTCTCAGAAAATCATGTCTAGGGCCATTAAGCGTAGCAAAAATTTCCAGCTCCAAATCATTTTCATCTCGGCCATTAAACCAGTGATAGGGCTCAGCGTGATTATTTTTAACAACAACAAAGGAGGTATTAAAATTGAGTGTTTTTAGCGAGTAAGAAAGTCGCTCTAACCAAAGTTTGGCAGAAATGGGCGTTGTCTTTTGTGACTCTTTAGTCGTAGGTTTTACTGATGGAGCGTCAGCAGCTGTGACTAAAAAGTTTACACTTAATAGTAATAATAAATAAATTAATACTTTCATTTAGCTGAGTCTTCAACCTCTAGTGTTGATAATATTTGGTTACTATTTTTTGAAGCACTTAATTTAACTTGCTGATGATGATCTGATAAAAGTGCCTGAAAGCGTCTTTGTTGTTCAATATATATTTGTTTTTGTGATAAACGGTTTGCTGATTGTGTATTGAAACTCACTGGGGCAGCAAAACCGGCTAGTGGGGTAGTTTGAAATACCTGACTCGGCATAACAATTTCATTTTGAGCTACATTTTGCTGAACACCTAGAATCATAAGCCCAGCCGCGGAAGCAGCGATAGCGACTTGACCAAAGGGTTTCGAAAATTGCACAACCTTTGCTTTTACAACATTAAATAACGTTAATTTTTTAGGCGCTAAAACGGTAGGTTCATCAGCAATTGCTTGAGCAATTTGAGTAGAAAAATCTAATGAAATTTTACTTGGAAGTTCATCACGAAGTACATCACCAATTAAATGATAATGACTCCAAGTATCAGAAAGTACACTATCTGTATTTAACTGTTCAAATAACTCAGCGCTATGGCCTTCGTTGTTTTGATAATTATCAACAAGTGATGATACTTTTTCAAACTTACTTTCACTCATACATTAACCTTTATAATAATTGTAAATATTGGTTTTAAACAATTTGTTTATAACCTTAAACAGTTTTAATGCTTCGCTTCGAATTAAACATCACATCATTAACCTTGAAGAAGTGGTCTGATTTTTTTCTCGATGGCATCACGTGCTCTAAATATTCTTGAGCGCACAGTGCCAACCGGACAATCCATAATAACGGCTATTTCTTCATAGCTTAGGCCTTCAAGCTCTCTAAAATTTATTGCTAAGCGCAAATCCTCAGGTAATTGCTCCATAGTATCAAAAATTACTTTTTTAATTTCTTCCGTGAGTAAAATCTTTTCAGGTGAAGCATTTTCTCTTAATGCCTCTCCAGTGTCATAAAAATCGGCATCATCAACGTCAATATCAGTACCCGGAGGTTTACGTCCTAGAGCCACCGAATGATTTTTTGCACAATTAACGGCTATTCTATAAAGCCAAGTATAAAATGCACTTTCGCCTCTAAAATTAGCTAAAGCACGATAAGCTTTTATAAAAGCCTCCTGAACTAAGTCAGGTACATCACTCTGGTTTCTTACATAACGTGAGACTAAATTTGCCACTTTATGTTGATATTTCGTTACTAGCAGGTTGTAAGCGTTTTTATCTCCACGTTGCACCCGCTCAACCAATTCTTGGTCAACGTTCTGTTCGCTCATCAGAGCCATATCTCCTAACTACAAAATCAACCTAATCCTAGTTCTGTTCTAGTCAAGCAACAGTAAACGCATCAAGTATGACTATACATTTAATAAAAAGTTCTAATTATTTATTTTTTATTTCAAAAAAATGAAAATATTTAAAATCATTCTAATTATAACCCGTTTATTGCTGTTCGATTAATACAATAAACTGTAATATCATCTTATGAGCCATAGAATACCTTATAATCTGACATTTATGAATCAACAATACAATTGTGATGTATTAATTATTGGCAGCGGAGCTGCAGGTTTAACTCTCGCATTACATTTAGCACAAGAATCTAACGTCATTATTTTAAGTAAAGGATTAATGAACGAAGGTTCAACCTTTTACGCTCAAGGCGGGGTCGCTGCTGTTTTTGATGAAAATGACAGTATTGACTCTCATGTCTCAGACACGCTCATTGCCGGTGCGGGTCTCTGTGATGAGGAAGCCGTAAGGTACACTGCAGAAAACGCTAAAGCCTGTTTAGAGTGGTTAATTAGTCAAGGTGTCGATTTTGACCAAGATAATAACGTAGCAGGTGATTCGAGTTATCATCTAACAAGAGAGGGTGGTCACTCCCATCGCAGAATTCTTCATGCTGCTGATGCCACAGGTCAGGCAATACAGACGACATTAATCAAGCGTGTCAAACAACATAAACGAATTACTTTACTTGAGCGTTTTAATGCCATTGACTTAATTTGTCAACAAATACAGAACTCAGCAGAAAAACTTTGTATCGGTGCGTATATTTGGAACAGAGACAGTGAACAAGTTGAAAGCATCCAAGCAAAAAAAACTATTTTAGCGACCGGTGGGGCTAGTAAAGTTTATCAATATACATCAAACCCAGATGTTGCTAGTGGTGATGGTATAGCCATGGCATGGCGTGCAGGTTGTCGTGTAGCTAACATGGAATTTAATCAATTTCATCCCACTTGTTTATTTCATACTGATGCAGGTACTTTTTTATTAACAGAGGCTCTTCGTGGTGAAGGCGCATTATTAAGACGACCTGATGGTAGTCGATTTATGCCTGATTTTGATGAAAGAGCAGAACTTGCTCCACGCGACATTGTTGCCCGCGCCATTGATTTTGAAATGAAACGTTTAGGTGCTGACTGTATGTATTTGGATATCAGTCATAAAGACAAAACCTTTATCAAAGATCATTTTCCTACTATTTATGAAAAAACCAAGTCTTTAGGTATCGATATGGCAAAACAGGCTATTCCCGTCGTTCCTGCCGCACACTATACCTGTGGCGGGGTGATGATAAATAAAAATGGTAAAACCGATATTGATAATCTCTATGCCATTGGCGAAGTTTCTTATACTGGATTACACGGTGCTAATCGATTAGCAAGTAACTCTTTATCTGAATGTTTAGTTTTTGCAAGAGCTGCAGCCCTTGAAATTTCAGCTAACATCGATCACAAAATGCCTTTTCACAGACTACCTAAATGGGATGAAAGCCGAGTAACAGACTCTGATGAAGAAGTAGTCATTCAACATAATTGGCATGAGTTAAGGTTATTTATGTGGGATTTTGTCGGTATAGTCCGTACCACTAAGCGCCTAGAGAGGGCATTGCGCCGAGTTGAAATGTTACAAAGTGAGATAGATGAATATTATCGACACTTTAAAGTGAGTAATAATTTACTTGAATTGCGTAATTTAGTGCAAGTAGCAAAGCTTATTATAAACAGTGCACTAGAGCGAAAAGAAAGCAGAGGCCTGCATTATACATTAGACTATCCTAATCTTGACTCAGAAGCTAAAGTCACTATTTTAACGCCGTAATAATGCACCTTAACCGAGAATAATCTTTAGATGATAAGCTATCTTTAAAAATAAATTTTGATTGTAGCTTATTGATATTTCCTTCTTTATAAAAAACCAACCAACAGCCTAAAAAACTTACTCGTGAATTAGGATCAAGTATGAATTTCTCAATTATATGATTACGTTGAGAGTTATCCAATTGAAACGATCCCTCTTTAGTCAAAAAAAGGAACTCTTTGCAGCCGCTATTGGCTAATGGCTAATGGTGAATAAATCCGAGGATTTGACATGACTATTGAGAATATAAAAAAAGCAACAAAGGTAACACTTGCCATTGCATATAAATTTAAGGTAAAAAAAATAAGTAATGTGGCAATCACTAGGCAGATAAAAACGCCATAAATAAGAAATTGATGGCGTAACTGATTGATAGTAACTTTATACTTTGACGCGGTTAAGAATAAATTGCACCATGGCGTTAAGTTCTTTGTCTTCACAAATTTTGTGCCCCATAAACCAAGCAAATAACTCGGGATCCTGCTCCACAAGTAAACGTTCAAATGTAATTTTGTCTTCATCGGCTAAGTCATCATAAGCTTCATCAACAAATGGTCTAAAAAGCACATCCAACTCCAGCATACCACGACGAGATGCCCATCTTAATCGAGGCTTATTATCGGTCAACGGTCCTTTACGACCAACTTTTACATCATCTGAAGATGACTGAGGATTTTGAGATTGAACTGACATAGCACACCACTTAACAATAAAAGTAGCGCTATTGTAACAATCCTGCCAACAAAATCGCATTCTTTTATGAACAATTAGTCGATAAATTCTTGAGTTTTTAATAATCGGCCTCATTAATATCAATACCTGACGCAATAATGAATATACTTATGTCACTCAAAATAATTTCTTTACTACCCAATTCATCACAATTGCCGCCAACTTATGCCATATCACTTAATAATTTTAGCGCGATTTCATTATTAGGCGAAGAACAAACTAAGTACTTACAAGGACAAGTGACTTGTGATGTAGATGCTGTGACAGATAACAGTTTAAGTCATGGTGCACATTGTGATGCTAAAGGTAAGGCACTATCAGTTTTTCGATTAATTAATCGAGCAGGCGCCCATTTATTATTACAATCTAAATCAAGTATTCCTCTTTCATTAGCGGCATTACAAAAATTTGGTGTGTTTGCCAAAGTGACTATCACAGAAGCAGCACAACTCAGTTTCTTTGCCTTAATAGGTGAGACAGCCAGTGACTTATTACAACAAAAATTTAACCAAGTCCCTGACAGTTTACGTCCGGTTATTGAGGTCGGTAGCACTACGTTAGTTTATCTTGCCGGTAAACAAGCTCGATATTTAGTAATTGATGAAAACGATGCAAGCACTCAACTTATCAATCAATTTAACCTACCTATTTATAACCAAGCTGTTTGGGAACTAACAGAAATTCAGGAAGGTTTTCCACTATTAGCCGAAAACAGCCTAGAGCAATACATACCACAAATGCTAAATTTACAGGCGATTAATGGTATTAGTTTTACCAAAGGCTGTTATTTAGGCCAAGAAACTGTTGCTCGTATGAAATATTTAGGAAAAAACAAACGAGCTTTATTTGCGCTTTCCTCTGAAAATGTCACAGAGTTAAACAACCCAATATCTGCAGGGGACATCCTAGAAAAACAACTGGGTGAAAATTGGCGAAAAGCTGGTGATGTTTTAGCAAGCTATAAAGCAGATCATCAAATCAATATTCAAGCGGTGCTCGCAAGTGATGTTGCTGAAGACACTCTATTCCGCTTAAAAACTCAACCGGAGGTTATATTTTCTGTAAACCAGTTACCCTATTCACTTAACGAAGAAGATTAATTTTATGAAAATTTGCAAAAATAAAGTTGTTGTTATGCACTATGCGGTTTCAGACAGCGAAGACACTCTAATTGATAGTTCCTACGACGATAAGCCACTTGCTATTATTCATGGCACTGGTTACCTAATCCCGGGATTAGAGGATGCTTTGGTCGACCATCAAGTTGGCGATAAATTTGATGTTGAAGTCGCTGCAGTTCAGGCCTATGGCGAGCGCTTCGATGATTATGTTCAAACTGTGCCTAAATCTTTATTTGCTGGTATTGATGATTTAGCTGTCGGCTCTCAATTGCGTGCGACTACTGATGATGGTGAACAGACCGTTATTGTAATCGATGTTCAAGACGATGATATTACCGTTGATGGTAATCACCCACTCGCTGGGCTTGATTTAAAATTTGAAGTCGACATACTTGAAATTCGTGATGCTACTGAAGAAGAACTTGCTCATGGCCATGTTCATGCTGAAGGTGGTTGTGGTCATTAGATAATACACGTTAACTAATTTAAACTTATACCCATAAAAAAGCCGACAGTTTAAAACTATCGGCCTTTTACTGATGTTGATAAAGATTAGTATGTGCTAACCAACCATTAGCAGCTTATACGGGCTCCACCTTGTTATTAATACCTTTTGAAATAGCTAAAATCATATGTGCAGATACGAAGGTAAACGCCAAAGTCTTTTGCTGATAATACGCATTAATGATGATTTACCTTGCCGCTTGGTCTCAATAAACCATATATGACCTTAGGTACTTCTAATGAAACATCCTCAATTGCTTTGACGCTTTTGATATAGGTCTTAAATAAGTTATTCATTGATAACTGTTAACTTGATTATTCCTTTTTTTTCATTACTTTATCAATCGCAACCTTATGCTAGTGTTAAATCCATGTAAATTATTTATTTATAATTTTATCACTAAATAAAAAAACCGATAGCTCATTAAAACGACCGATTTTAGTATTGATAAAAGATAGCCGCTATCATTCAAAAAATAGATCTAAATTATTAACCTTCCCCTCTTTTCAAAGAACGCCGAGTTCGCATTCTATTATGAAGATCACGTCGCTTAGACCCTAACCATTCTTCACGCGTAATAGTATTGTCACCTTTTCGACCTTCTTCACGTTCTCGATACGTACAAAACTCTTCAAAAGCATCAATATCATCTTTAAACTCTGCAGCAACTAACTCAATCATAATGGCATCGTCTAAAAAACCTAGTACTGGAATATGATCAGGCACTAAATCTTCAGGTTCACTGAAATAAGCTAATGCACTCATGACTTCAGAACGCTCCTCTGCAGAAATATTCCATTCTTCATCCTCTATAATTGCCACCATAGTTTCTAATTTTTCTAAACGCTCGCTGACAAACTCGGGGACAGAGCCTTTAATATCGCCAGATAATTTTTTTGCATTTGCCAAAATAGAGTTTTCATCAAGGTTGTGAATTTTACCTTGTGCTTTTTTCATTACTTGACGAAAATGTTCTAAGTCTGCATCGTTCAGGGTGAATTTAGCTTCTATTGCCATGGTCTATCTCCATATTATTTTAGGTCCAAAGAACTAGTGATTAACTTAATCACTATAGTTTAAGAAACACATTAAATTAAGAAATCTACATTCATTAATGATTTGAACAAAAAAAAGCACCTGGTTAGGTGCTTTTAAGAAGTAAAGGATAAAAATTTATTAAGCTTCAGGACGCATATGAGGGAATAAAATAACGTCTTTGATGGTGGGAGAGTCACTAAATAACATCACTAATCGATCAATGCCAATACCTTCACCAGCGGTCGGTGGTAAACCATGCTCTAATGCGCGAATATAATCATCATCAAAGTGCATTGCTTCATCATCGCCAGCATCTTTTTCTTCAACTTGCTTTTTAAAGCGGGCTGCTTGATCTTCTGCATCATTTAACTCTGAGAAACCGTTAGCTAGTTCACGGCCACCAACGAAGAATTCAAATCTGTCAGTGATAAATGAATTGTTATCGTTTCTACGAGCCAGTGGTGAAACTTCCCAAGGGTATTCTGTGATGAAAGTAGGTTGATCCAATAGATGCTCTGCAACCTCTTCAAAGATTTCACAAATGTATTTACCTGGACCCCAAACTTTTGCTGCCTCACCTTCTTTTACCCCTACAGCTTTTGCTATTGCTTTGATGGCCTCAAAATTATTTTCAGGGTCACGAAGTACCGCTTCATCTATATGAGCCGCTGCGTGGTGTTCTTTACCATATTTAAGAATGGCATCAACCATAGATAAACGCACAAACGGCTGACCAAAGTCATAAAACTTCTCTTCTATAACCTCTCCTTCGCTATTTTTCACCGTATTGCGAACTATTGGCGTACCTAGAACATCTTCAGCAATTGTCCGTAGCATATCTTCAGTAAGGTTCATTAGATCATTATAATCAGCATAAGCTTGGTAAAACTCAATCATAGTAAATTCTGGGTTATGACGCGTTGATAAACCTTCGTTACGGAAGTTACGGTTAATCTCAAACACACGTTCAAAGCCACCAACCACTAGACGCTTCAAATAGAGCTCAGGAGCGATTCGCAAATACATGTCAAGGTCAAGCGCATTGTGATAAGTCATGAATGGCTTAGCTGTTGCACCACCAGGGATCACTTGTAACATCGGCGTTTCAACTTCCATAAAGTCACGACTAACTAAGTACTTACGAATACCATCAACAATTTTAGAACGCATTTTGAACGTATTGCGCGTATCTTCATTGATGATCAAATCAACATAACGCTGACGATATTTAGTTTCTTGATCTGACAGGCCATGAAACTTTTCAGGCAATGGACGCAATGATTTAGTTAATAACGAATATTCGTCCATATTAACATAGAGATCACCTTTACCTGACTTATGTAAAATACCTCTTACACCGATAATATCGCCAATATCTAATGAACCCCAACGTGCCCTGATATCTTTTTGTACCGTTTTTTCAGCATAAGCTTGAATACGGCCTGACATATCTTGAACAACTAAGAATGGACCACGCTTAGCCATAACACGGCCTGCTATAGCATAAGTCACTTGAAGTTCTTCAAGTTCTTCTTTAGATTTTTCACCATGTTCCGCTTCAATATCAGCAGCTAAATGTTCACGGTTAAAGTCATTTGGAAAACCATTAGCAGAGCAATTTGTGCGAATTTTTTCTAATTTCACACGGCGCTCAGCAATGAGTTTATTTTCATCTTGAGCGGCTTGCTGGTTATTGGCATTATTTTTAACGTTGTCAGTCATGTTGTTTCTCGTTACTTAATTCTAAAGCGCTTATGCTACAAACCTGATTTTAGGCTTGCTTCAATAAATTTGTCTAAATCACCGTCAAGTACCGCTTGAGTGTTGCGATTTTCAACGCCTGTTCTTAAATCTTTAATACGGCTATCATCTAATACATAAGAGCGAATTTGACTGCCCCAACCAATATCTGATTTACCGTCTTCTAATTCTTGCTTATCTTTATTTTGCTTTTGAATTTCTAATTCATAAAGCTTAGCTTTTAATAGCTTCATCGCGGTTGCACGGTTTTTATGCTGTGAACGATCACTTTGACATTGCACCACAGCACCTGTTGGTTCATGAGTAATACGAATTGCTGAGTCAGTTTTATTAACGTGCTGTCCACCGGCACCTGATGCACGATAAGTATCTATTCGTAAGTCGGCAGGGTTAATATCTATTTCAATATTGTCGTCAATCTCAGGATAAATAAACGCTGAGGCAAAAGAGGTATGACGACGACCGCTAGAATCAAAGGGTGATTTTCGTACTAAACGATGCACACCCGTTTCCGTGCGTAACCAACCATAAGCATATTCACCGGTATATTTGATGGTACAACCTTTAATACCAGCAACATCACCATCAGTGACTTCAATAGCTTCAGTTTTATAACCGTGAGCTTCGCCCCATCTTAGATACATACGCATGAGCATTTCTGCCCAGTCTTGCGCTTCAGTGCCACCAGAGCCTGACTGAATATCTAAATAACAGCTTGCGCTGTCTTGCTCACCAGAAAACATTCGACGAAATTCAAGTTTTTCTAAAACAGCATCTAAAGCACTTGCTTCAGACTCAGCTTCATCAAAGGTTTCTTGATCTTGCTCTTCAACAGCCAATTCAACTAATGCTTTGATATCGTCACAGCCAGATTCTAGTTCAACGATGGTATTGACAACTTCTTCAAGAGAGCTGCGCTCTTTACCTAATGCCTGTGCCCGCTCAGGCTCATTCCAAACATCGGGTAATTCTAATTCACGACTTACTTCAACTAAACGTTCTGCTTTAACATCATAGTCAAAGGTACCCCCGAAGCAATAAACTGCGTTCGCGAATTTCTTTTACTTTATTTAATACTGGATTTGTTTCAAACATAATAGTGAAAATATAACCTTTAAATCACACGAGTTTTCCGTGTTTCTTTCTAATCAATAAGGGGAATAAAAACAGTCGCGAATTGTAGCCTAAAAACGTGGGTAAATAAACGGCTAAGAACCATTGCTTTTGTTTTTCAATTGAAAAGGCTTATCTTTAACGAGTATTAAGAAAATAGCCGAAGCGATGCCTGCGGAGGCAAATACCATACACATCACCATAATCTGATATCTAGCGGCAACAAAAGGAGAGACACCTGATAAAATTTGTCCTGTCATCATGCCTGGAAGTGAAACAATACCGACAGCCACTAATGCATTAATATTGGGTATCATCGAAGTTTGAAACGCAATATTTCTTGCCTGTTGATAACTCACACGTTTTGATAACTCAGCATAAAAACGCTCGCCAGAGAGACTAACAGCATTCATGCAACTGGCAAAAATCATTCCAGCGATAGGTAATAATGTTTGAGGGTAATACCAAGGACTCAGCGCTAAAACACCTTGGGTGATAATTATAATGGTAAAAGCAGCACTTAAAAATATCGATATTAGAGCACTTTTGACTACTTTTGCTTTCCTTATGGGTAAGTTACTAAGAGCAATCCAACTAGAAAAAAACACCATAAGGAGTAGAATGAACCCAACGAACCAAGCATTATCTGACTCAAAAATATAAACTAAAAAGTAACCAATTAATAAAAGTTGTACTAACATCCGAGATATCGCGGTCATTGCACGTTGAGTACTTAAGGACCATTTAGCAAGAATGACAAACACCACAGCGACAGGAATAAACGAATAAGCAAGACTTTGAAGAGAGATTATCTGTAATGTTTGTTCCATGGGTTACCTTGTCATTTGTCGTTTTATATTGTGGTGATGCTTTCAACCATCAATTGTACCGTTCTTTTTCCTCTAAATTCATTAACATCAAGACGATAAGCCAAGTGTATTTTCTCTGCTTTAACATTTGGCCAAACTTGAACATCCACATTAAAAGCTATGCCATCAAATACTTGCCCTTGTTTTTGTACAACTATTTTTAAATGTTTTTCACCAACGATACGCTGTTGTATAAGCGTAAATTCATCATCAAATAATGGTTCAGAAAAATTTTGCCCCCAAGGACCACAATCCCTGACTTTCTCAGCAAAGGCTAAAGTCATATCATTGACCGGTAGATCACCATCAGATAAAATAACACCCGTGAGATCTTCTTCTTTTATCCATTTACCTGATAGCTCATTAAAAATTCTTTCAAACCGCTCAAAGTCTTTCGACTTTATAGACAAACCGGCAGCCATAGCATGGCCACCAAACTTAAGAATCAAGTCAGGTTGTAAAGTTGAAATGTGCTCAAGTAAGTCTCTAATATGTAAACCTGGAATTGAACGAGCTGAGCCTTTTATTTCTCTGTCCTTGTTATCATCTTCTCCCTCTTTAGCCGCAGCAAAAACAATACTAGGTCGATGAAATTTTTCTTTTAATCTACCCGCAACAATACCAATAACCCCTTGATGCCAGTCTTGCTGAAAAAGGGCAATAGCATTAGGGAGGTTTTGATGGTCAAAGTTAAGTTGTTTTAATACATTTTCAGCTTCGACCTGCATTCCTTGTTCAATTTCACGGCGAGATTTATTTAAATCATCAAGCTCTGCAGCCATCATTCTCGCTGACACCAGATCCTTGGCTAACAAGCAATTAATGCCAAAAGACATATCATCAAGGCGCCCTGCTGCATTAATTCTTGGACCCAAAGAAAAACCAAAGTCGCTAGCCACTAAACGCTGCTGATTTCGACCTGAAATTTCAATTAATGCTTGAATACCTGGACGTGTTTTACCTGCCCTAATTCGTTTTAGCCCCTGCTCGACTAATATACGATTATTGGTATCGAGAGAAACCACATCAGCCACGGTCCCTAAGGCAACTAAATCTAATAATGTCGCTAAATTAGGCTCAGCAATTTGTTTTTCTTCAAACCAATTGATCTCACGTAAATGTTTTCGCATCGCCAACATAAAGTAAAAAGCAACGCCAACACCGGCTAAGGCTTTACTCGCAAATGAGCAGTCATTTTGATTAGGATTAACAATAGCATCGGCTATAGGTAGTGCCTTACCTGGTAAATGATGGTCAGTAATAATGACTTGTAAATCAAGGTTTTTTGCTCGTTTTACTCCTGCTAAGCAACTAATACCGTTATCAACAGTGATTAATAACTTGGCTCCTTGGCTTGCAGCAATATCGACAATCTCAGGCGTTAAACCATAACCATATTCAAAACGATTAGGCACTAAAAAATGATGGTTAGTACTTCCTAACGCCGATAGTGCTTCCATCATTAATGCCGTACTAGTCGCGCCATCAGCATCAAAGTCGCCAACAATAATAATATTTGCATTAGTTAATAATGCTCGATGAAGAACCTTACAAGCTTGATCAAGCCCTACTAAGGAATCAACAGCATGTAACTGAGCAACTTTAAGTTCTAATTCTTGAGGGGATTCAATACCACGAGAGGCATATATTTGTTTTATGGTAGCGTGAAGATGGCTGGGAAGATGGTTATCAATAACCGTTTTTCGACGAACAATTTTCTTTTGCAATGCTATTCCTTAGAGTCAGGTTAAATAAGACTATATTAAAGGTCGAACCTTAGCTCGACCCTAAATATATTACATATTGCTTAACATTTCAGATAATTTATCAGGGTCTTGATAACCCGGGACCAACATACCATTTTCAAAAATAATGGCTGGTGTTGAATTAATGCCAATTTGACGAGCAAAGTTAAATCCGTCTTCAATTTTCGTATCACAAATTCGATAAGCAACCTTTGAACCAGACTTTGCTTTGGTCAACGCTGCATTGGGATTTTCACTGCACCAGATAGAGCGGAGATCTAAGAAACCTTGAGACAACTCACCATTACTATTAAATATTCCCGAGCGAGGATAAGGTAAATATCTCACCGTAATACCTTTCGCATTATACTCATCCATCTGATTGTGTAATTTACGACAATAGCCACAAGTGATATCAGTGTAGACAGTAATAACATGCTTTTCGTTTTTTGCTGGATAAATAATCATGTCACTTTTAAATTTTGATATCCCTTCTAAACGAATTGTTGACAAGCTAGCATCCGCTAAGTCAGTGACTGTTTCACCAATTTGATAAACTTTACCTTGAATAAAGAACTTACCGTCATAACTCGCGTAATATAGGCCTCGGTCTGAAATAACTAAAGCAATTCCGGGCAAGGCGGTTTCGAGTACATCACTAGCAGTTATACCCAACGAACTCTGAAGTCTTCTTTTTAAGAGGGCTGTATCTAAAGCTGATTCGCTTGGTTGAACGATAGAACTAGATGAGGAATCCGCAGTAACAGGATCACTAGCAAAAACATAAAAGATTGAAAAACTACTAATAATACTGGCTAAGACAAGGGAAAAACTTTTCTTTAATTTCAATTTAAACATAAAAAAACATCCAACAATAGATCAACAAAAAACCATAAAAGGCTAATATTCATTATACTCAATAATACGTATAATTATTAAGTATTACTATATTTTATTAGCAAGCTCACATTAAATAGCACTAACATTTACCATTTAAATTTTTGTGAAAGTATCGCCAAGCATATCGATTCTGTTAAACTTGACTCAAATTTTTTAACTTTTAAATTTTACCTCTATGAAAATTGGTTTGTTCTACGGCTCAACAACTTGTTACACCGAAATGGTTGCAGAGAAAATGCAAGTCTCCTTCTCTGCTCATACTGAAATGGAAGTTGTGCTTCACAATATAAAAGATGAACCGCTATCTTTATGCCAAGAATATGATTTTTTAATATTTGGCATTTCTACTTGGGATTATGGTGAATTACAAGAAGACTGGGAGTCGTGCTGGCAAGAAGTGGCGCAACTTGATTTATCAGGAAAAATTTTAGCTCTGTATGGTATGGGCGATCAAGTTGGCTATAGTGAATGGTTTCAAGATGCATTAGGCATGTTACATGAACAGCTTCTATCCACTGACGCCTATATAACAGGATATTGGCCAAATCTTGGTTATGATTTTATTAGCTCTAAGGCCTTAACAGCAGATAAAGAAAGTTTTGTTGGTTTATCATTAGATGATGAGACTCAATATGAGCTTACCGACAATCGTATAGAACAGTGGGTTAAAAAGCTAAATGATGAAATTAAAGAGATTTTAGCTGCATAATTTATACTATATGTAGTGTTGATTGATCTAGATTACAGTATAATTTACCCACAGGTGGTATCGATAGATGCCAATGTAAATCACCTAATTAGTTAATGGATATTAGAAAGTATGTTTGAGCAGTTCGATCTTGACTCTGAGTTATTGGCAGCAGTAAAAAAAATTGGTTATAAAAAGCCCACTTCAATTCAAGAATTAGTTATCCCTAAAGCGATGGCAGGGAAAGATGTTTTAGCATCTGCCCCAACAGGCACAGGTAAAACGGCCTCGTTTTTATTACCCATTGCCCAACATCTACTAGACTATCCCAGAACAAGTCCAGGATTTCCAAGAGTACTTATTCTGACCCCTACCCGTGAACTTGCCATGCAAATTGGTGAGGACAGCCAAAAATTAACTGAGTTAACTAAAATTAAAACGGGGGTAATCACTGGCGGCGTAAATTATGGTAGTCATAGTGATATTCTTACCAGTACTACAGATATTTTAGTCGCTACCCCAGGACGATTATTAGAATACATAGAAAATGAACAGTTTGATGCGCGTGAAATAGAGGTTTTAGTGCTAGATGAAGCCGATCGTATGTTAGATATGGGCTTTAGTGAAAGTATTAATCGTATTGCTGCAGAGGCTCGATGGCGCAAGCAAACGATGTTATTTTCTGCTACTTTAGAAAGTGCTGGTGTGAGTCGTTTTGCCCGAGAGGTATTAACTGAACCTGTCTTTTTAGAGTCGAATCCCTCTCGTAAAGAAAAAGCTAAAATCCATCAATGGTTACATATTGCTGATGACTTTGATCATAAACTCGAGCTTTTATATAACATACTTAAGCAAGAAGATGTCACTCGAGTCGTAGTCTTTGCTAATAAACGAGAGACCGTACAAACCCTATCTGGAAAACTATATGCTCAAGAACTACCTTGTGTATGGCTTGAAGGCAAAATGCAACAAGATAAACGTAATACCGCTATTGAACGTTTAAAGAATGGTACCGTAGATATTTTAGTGGCCACGGATGTCGCCGCTCGTGGTTTAGATATTGATGATATTAGTCATGTTATTAACTTTGATATGCCACGTAAAGTTGATGTTTATATACACCGAATTGGACGCACCGGACGCGCAGGAAATAAAGGTACTGCGTTATCATTAGTTGAAGCGCACGACATGCCAGTTATTGCTAAAATAGAACGTTTCCAGGATGAACGCTTTCCAAGGCGTGTAATTGAAGGTTTACGACCAAAAAATAAAGAGTCTCGGGTCGCAATGAAAAAACCTAAAATCAAACGTAGTACTTCTCAGAAAAAAGCGAAAGCTAAAAAACAAGCCAAAAAGTCAAAGTAAGAATATTGACATAGCCCATACATGATTTAACCCGTTTAAAAGGAACTATTAAATCAGTATGTTATATTAATTATACGCTGGTCATTCTCTTTGAATACCTAACGTTTGATACGACTTAGTCCTCGAATATAGGGTATCAAAGAGCTTTAATAAAGAATTAATAATGTAAATATATGACTAATACTAAATATCCTTATACCTTTAATCATATACTTTTGTAAAACAGATAATTAATAATGGTACTCATAGTCAAAAGTAAGTTAATAACAAAAATTTATTAATAATGTTAGTAAGGGAAATTTAATGATAAAGGTATGGGGTAAAACCGCTTGTTTAAAAAGAATGCAAAATAACGAAGCGTTTCTAAAGCAGTTAATTACAATGTTTATAGATAAAATGCCTGAGCATATGGATAATCTAACCCAGGCAATCAATGATAATGATTTTTCTCAAATACATTTTTATGCTCATACCATAAAAGGTATTGCCGCGAACCTAAGCGCTTTAAAATTGCTGGAACAAATGCATTTATTAGAACTTGCCGCTAAAAACGAAAACCAAAAAGAAATAAAGACTTTAAATGAGATTATTATTACGTCACAACATATGATTTTACGAGAATTCAACATATATTTAAAAGAGTGTTGATCTGATTTATTAAGATACATATGATGAAAATTATATAATTTAGCCTATCAATATATAGAATATGTTAAATTTTTAAAGTACTTTACGAGTAAAAACCCAATCATTACCTTGACTAAACTCGCTATTAAATTGATAACCCGCCAAGTCAAAATCTTTTAATTTTTCAACATCATTTAGCTGGTTTTCAATAATATACCTTGCCATTAACCCTCTTGCTTTTTTAGCAAAAAAACTGATCATTTTATATTGACCATTTTTCCAATCTCTAAAAGCAGGGGTAATTATCGTTGCATTTAATGATTTTGTTTTAACCGATTTAAAGTATTCATTAGACGCTAGATTGATCAATACATCATCGCCTTGCTCTGTTAATGCTTTGTTTAGTTCATTGGTAATAATATCCCCCCAAAACTGATACAAATTATTCCCTCTGCTGTTAGCAAGCTTAGTACCCATTTCCAGTCGATAAGCTTGCATTAAGTCTAAAGGTTGTAATAAACCATATAAACCAGACAAAATTCGCATATGTTGTTGAGCAAAGTCAAAGTCGTGTGGTTTAAAAGACTGAGCATCGAGACCGGTATAAACATCACCATTAAATGCCAATATCGCAGGACGTGCATTCTCAGAGGTAAAAGGCGTTGACCATTGTCCAAACCTTGCCGCATTTAATCCCGCTAATTTATCACTAATGCCCATTAAAGAAGATAATTGAGCCGGTGTGAGTTTAATGCAATGATTAATTAACTCCTGACTATGGTCAAGTAAGTTAGATTGGCTATAGTTATCTGTAGCAAGTGGCGAATCAAAATCAAGGTTTTTTGCGGGAGAAACAACAAGTAACATTAGGCAGTCTTTTATCAATAGGAGAATATTGATACTATAACATAAGCAAAATTCAATGAAATCATTACAAATACAATTAAGATAAGTTGCTCAGAGTGTTTATAGCGATTAAAACTAACTTAATGCCAATAAACTCTAAGCTAATCCATCAATCATACTTGCTTAATAGTGAAAATTTGATAAAAATAGACCTCATAACAGAGTAAATCCGCAGATATTGTTAATTTATAGCAGTTTTGATAAAAAATGTTGTAATATTTCATCATTGCATGCTCATCAAACGCACACTCCTAAACAAGAAATATTAAGGCAATATTATGACAAGCCAATTAGATCAACTAAAAACTATGACCACAGTTGTTGCCGATACAGGTGATATTGAAGCCATAGCAAAATTTCAACCACAAGATGCGACAACAAATCCCTCCCTATTGCTTAAAGCAGCTGAAATGCCTCAATATGACCGATTGTTAAAACAAGCCGTTTCATGGGCAAAAGAACAATCAACGGACACTAACCAACAAGTTATTGATGCTGCAGATAAACTTTCAGTATTAATTGGTTTGGAAATTTTAGAAATTGTTCCTGGACGTATTTCTACTGAAGTTGATTCAAGACTGTCATTTGATACTCCCAATTCGATTGCTAAGGCCCATAAACTGATTGCCATGTACAATGAAGCAGGTATTCAAAATGACCGTATATTGATCAAACTAGCATCGACGTGGGAAGGAATAAAAGCGGCTGAACAATTAGAACAACAAGGCATTAATTGTAACTTAACCCTATTATTTAGCTTTGCTCAAGCTAGAGCTTGTGCTGAAGCTGGTACTTACCTTATTTCTCCATTTGTTGGCAGAATATTAGACTGGTATAAAAAATCAACAGGTCGTACTGATTATCCCGCAAATGAAGATCCAGGTGTAGTATCAGTGACAGAAATTTATAACTACTATAAAAAACAAGGCTATAAGACGGTAGTAATGGGGGCAAGTTTTAGAAATATTGGTGAGATTTTAGCATTAGCTGGCTGTGATCGTTTAACCATTAGTCCTCAATTGATGGAAGAACTGGCGAGTAGTGATGCAGCCGTTGTCCAACAACTTTCGCCAAGTCACTCATCAAGCACGGATGAAGTCGCCTTAACTGAATCACAATTTCGTTGGTTAATGAATCAAGATGCTATGGCGACAGAAAAACTTTCTGAAGGTATTAGAAACTTTACTACAGACCAAAAAAAGCTAGAAAAACAATTAACAGAAATGCTGTAGATGATTTGTTAATATAAATCAGAAGATCTAAAATAATTACCCAATACGCTAAGATAGCTATCGGGTTTTTTAATCGCTTATTTTTCAATTTATTTATAGTTATAAACACCACATCAATTAATAATTAAAGGGAGTCAAATCAAATAGACCTCTTAGTCATAACTCCACCTTCTAAACCAAGCTATACAATTACCGCAAAATGTGGAAAAACTAATTTATCTCTTTCAATTAACATTATTTTTGGTAATAATAAATAAAACACTTGTTTGAATTATTATTAATAAGATGATCGAATTTTCAAAAAACTCACCCAGCCAAATTAAGCCACTGATCAATTTTGTTCATGGCAATGGTTTTCCTGCAGGCTCTTATCAGACATTTCTTAATTACTTTACAGAAGACTACGAAATAATTGCTCAAGAAAAGTATGGACATAATCCTAATTTCCCTATACATAATAACTGGCAATATCTAGTTGATGAACTTATTGTTTATATTAAGCAACAAGATCAACCAGTGATTTGTATTGGCCATTCTTTTGGTGGTGTTATTTCTTTTATCGCAGCATGCCAACAACCCAGCCTATTCAAAGGTCTTATCATGTTAGATCCTCCTGCGATGACAGGTGTGATGAGTTGGCTACTTAAATTATTTAAAAATACCGCTTATCTTGATAAAATAACTCCTGCAGGAAAAGCGAAAAAAAGACGGAGTCATTGGCCAGCAGATACTGATTTAAATAAGCTATTTAGACAGCGACCGTTATTTAAAAATTTTGATGAGCGCTGTTTAAAAGATTATACCCGCAGTGCTATGGAAATAAGTAATAATAGATTAGAGCTCACCTTTGATGCCCATACTGAAACTGAAATATTTCGGAATACTCCAACCCATTTATCAAGTTTTAAAAACCAACTAAAAATACCTGCGGCTTTAATTTATGGTGAGAGTAGCGATTTATATCCAGAGTTGTTTTTTAAACGTTTTGCTAAAAAGAACAAAAAAATATCTTTATACAGCATAGCCGGAGGGCATATGTTTCCATTAGAACATCCAAAGGAAACTGCCATACTGATCAAACAGATTATTGACCAGTGGGATTAATTAATATGCGGTTACACGTGCTCTAAAATCAAACAACATGCTGAATAACCCGCACCAAATGAGCAAAGCACCATTTTGTCTCCTGAGACTAAATCCTCATGGTATTTGTGCAAGGCAATAATACAACCTGCTGAACTAGTGTTAGCGTATTCATCTAAAATTATTGGAGCCTCAGCCAAACTAGGCTCTCTCCCTAGTACTTTTTTTGCAATAAAACCATTCATATTAATATTGGCTTGATGTAAATAAAGCCGTTTAATATCTTGCGCAGATAACCCTATTTTAGTCATTTCAGACGAGATCAAGTTGGATACCATAGGGAGCACTTCTTTAAAAACTTTTCGACCTTGCTGTATAAAAAACTTATCATCTGCATCTTTAGTTTCAGGGTCACAACTGTTCATATAGCCGATATTACTGCGAATGTTATTAGAAAATTTAGTTATTGGTTGCTCTGCAATAATTTTTAAACAGTGATCGCTTGATGCAGTAGCCTCATTTTCAATAATTAATGCAGTAGCGACATCACCAAAGATAAAATGACTATCCCGATCACGATAATTAATCTGTGGTGAAAGTATTTCAGGATTAATCACCAGTACGGTTTTTGCTGTACCACTTCGAATAGCATTGGCCGCATTAATAATCCCAAATGTTGCGGCAGAACATGCTACTAACATATCAAACCCCCATCCAGAACAGCCAAGAGCATTTTGAATTTCTATGGCTATTGCTGGGTAAGAACGCTCTGTATAAGCACAAGCAACAATCACTAAATCAATATCTTCAGGTTTCTTATTAGCAGCTTCAATTGCTTGCTTAGCAGCTGCAACGCCTATTTCTGCTTGAGAAGAGATTACATCGTTGGCACGCTGCTTAATCGAAGGTCTCATCAAATCAATATTAAGGATGTCTTCTTTTGACATAACATACCGACTTTTTATACCCGAGGCTTTTTCGATAAACTCACTACTTGAGCAAGAAAGCGCATCTGCATCACCAGCAAGAATAGCCTCACTGTTTTCAATATTAAAACGTTCAACATACTGATTAAAACAATTAACTAACTCATCATTTGAAATGCTAAATGGTGGAGTATATAAACCCGTACCACTGATCACTACCGACATAATAGAACCCTATCTAAATAAAACACAAGACACTTAATAATACACAGTATATTTTATCTCTACGTCAGTGTCGATAAGCAGATCATACCAGTAAAATTGTTGTTATTATTGACTTCAAATTTATGTTCAGCCAATGGACAGTAAATTTAACATTTCAGTATTATTGCTCTATGCAAATATTATTACACTAAACTTTACTATTCACGTAATTTACCATTAATTGATTTAGCGCTTTTTTACCGTCCAGGTGATAAGAAGAACAAACCTCGCTAACGGGTTGTCTTTTTAATAAGCGAGAAATCATAGGTAATAGCTCGACATCAAAGGGATCCGCAAATTGATGTAATAGCCATAAATGGAGACTATATGCGCAAGTGCTATACAAGCGTTCTTTGTTGGCAAAAGCTTGCACGGTATTAAAATCACTGGTTGTTAATGCCGGTAAATATTCCACCGGATAATATTTTAAAATTGACCAAACCAAAACGTCAGATAATTGTCGATATTCATCGCTAAGTAAATAAATAAATGACTGGTAAAACTTCCTATTGATACTTAATTGCAAGACCACTGCTTTTTGACTGAGGGCTTTTAGTATCAAAGCAGAATGTTCACCACTTGCCGCATCTTTATTAAAACCAATACGAGCCAATTGAAAGTTTGATAATAACCAGAAATTGAGAAGTTGCTGGTTACAACCAAAGCTAGCACCAATAAAATCTACCTTTAAACTCGAAGCGTACTCATTGATTTTCGATAGAAATAAAGTACCGATACCCTCATTTTGGCAATCTGGGTGCACAGCAATCCTAATTACCCTCAAGTAATCAAAATCAAAGGCTACCTCAATACCACAATGGGTCATTAAAGACTGAGGTAAGAATTGATCGCGCAATCGTCTTTTAGCATTTTTAACAGCAAGGATATCCTGTTGATTCCGACTCCCTTCACGCATTAATAAAGCAACACCGATAACCTTTTGTTGATGAAATAAACACAGTACACTTACCTGTGGATTATCTAGTAATAATTTTAAATCGCTAGGTTTTGTTTGATAATGAGCGGTGACCAATACAGCAAAGACCTGTTCTAGTAAGTTTTCATTTGTTAATAAGAATTCACCTGACAAACATTTAAAATCCAAATCAACCGCTTTTTTATCGATATCGACGGCACTACTGGTAAGTCTAGGCAGCTCAGCATTAAGTAAACAAACATCAAAAATAAACTGTTCAACGGGATCATCTTCGGCCCATCTTATTGGTTGATTGATCGTTTGCTTATACCACGTTTTATACTCACTATTTAATATTGTCTGAAATTTCAAGGTAAAACCTCTACCGGCCCCTTCATAACCATGGACTGTGCTTGAAAATACCACCCTATGGTGTTTTTTTAATATAGCTGAAAGTAAATAAACAGGAATGCCTGCAGCTTCATCCACAAGTAATAGTGAGGCTTTTACATGCTTATTCAATAGTTTGTCTATCGGAAGGAACTCAATAATGCCGTTATCATGAATAACACTATGGCTTAAGTGTTTAGCCTGAGGTAATGAGTACTTGAGTTGTTTAAAAAAGTTATCCAGTGCCTTAAGGTGAGGTGCGGTAATGATAATGTGCTGGGGTGATGTAGTTAACTCCATAATTTTTGCACAGGCAATGGCAAGGGCACAAGACTTACCTCTTCCACGATCAGCTGTTAATACTAGAGGACGGTCCCGATGACCTGTAGCAACTTTAATAATGGCTTGAACAGCCTTAAATTGTTCTTGTGTTGCACAATTTAAGGGGAAAGCATGAGGAATATTTAATGGTAAAATATCGCCCGTAGTATTTTCTTCTGTTACCTCATCAATGAATAACTCCTGATCTTGCTCAATGATAGTAGATAAAAATGAATGTTCGACTTTATTAATAAACCGCTTTAAAAATAAACTATTTTGATTTTTTTTAATCTCTGAAACTTTTTGAGGGAATAAAATAAATAATATCCCTCCAGCCCTTATAGTGCCTGACAATGCCGCTAAAGCATCAATATTGAATTCACTATCAGCAAACACTACTGCTCGACTTTCTGAACCTAACTTATGGCGATAGTTTTGTTTAGTCACGTTGGCGTTTAATGCTTCAACATCACTGTAAGTAAGCCAACCATCATTTTGAGATCTTGCTTCTAAGCCATCTTCTGCAAGGAACGTAGATGAACTTTTAATTTTTCTAATTAAAGAAAGTGACCAGGAATACTCCCCGGCTAAAACGACTAGAGAACGATGTTTTTTAATGACAGTTTGTTGGTGAATTTGCTCAAACCAACGAAAAAATTTAGTCAAAACCATAAGTACACAAAGCCAGTAAAAAAGTTAGTTTATCAATCAATTCCTTAAATTCAAACAACACTTGAGTAAACAAAGATAAATCTGTTAAATTTAAGAAGATTATTTAAGTCATTATTCTAAATCAATTATTAAAAAAGGATTACAGCTCAATATCGCTATAAAAGATTTTAAGATGAGATAATAGTAATGAGTATATATAGTCTCTAATAATATCGACACAGACAATTAAAGTGAATGTTCTATAATCTTAGGTTAAATGATTACCTTTAATTAGTAACACACACCTAAACATTAACCCTGCTGTCTACCAGACATTTCATCAACATAAGCGTGATCAGTTATGGTTTACCAAGTCTTCGTAAAAATAGCTTAAATTCAACACCTTTTTTTGCTAATACCTGATAATATAAAATTACTGAAAATTAATTTTGACAAAACTTTATGACCTTATTTGAAAAACTCCGTTGTTTATTAACTTTTGGCCAAGGTGTGGCTTTACCTCTGCCAAAAATCCCCAATGATGCGCAACCGTTCCCGTTATTTAACCAATGGTTTGAAGAGGCTAAAAAATCAGGGGTTTTACTCCCCGAAGCTATGTCAGTAAGTAGTTGTGGTGCTGATGGCCAACCTACTTGCCGTATGGTTTTACTGAAAGAATTCAATGATGATGGCTTTGTTTTTTATACTAATTACACCAGCCGCAAGAGTCAGAATTTAGAAGAAAATAATAAGGTAGCCTTGTTATTTCATTGGAATGTTTTACAAAGACAAATTCGCATTGAAGGTACTGTTGAAAAAATATCTCTGGAACAATCTGCTCAATATTTTCATAGTAGAGACCGAGGCAGTCAAGTTGGTGCATGGGCGTCAAAGCAAAGTGCTAAAATAACCCACGAAGACGAATTGCAAAAACGGGTAGATTATTTCAATACTAAATATCCTCACGGAGAGATACCTCACCCAGAATTTTGGGGCGGCTGGCAGGTTAAACCCACTTATATCGAATTCTGGCAAGGGCGTGCTAACCGTTTGCACGACAGGATTTGTTTTGAAAAAGAAAGCTCCGGCCAATGGACACAATTTAAATTAAATCCATAATTCTAAATAAAGTATCTAAAGGTTAAAAATAACGATGTTTTGAGACGTAAATAACCGCCTAAAAACATTCCAAATAGCTAGATACTGACGGCAACTTATAAGCTAAGACTCGGCAATAATATCCATGAGTATGACTTAACTTCAAACAAGTCAAAGGACAGCAATATTTTCCACCTTATTCTTCACTTTATAGTACCAGCAATCATTGTTGCCTTTTTTTTTAGGCATCAATGGAAAAAGTCATATTTTATTATGATCTTAACGATGATAGTAGACCTGGATCATTTATTAGCTAACCCAATATATGATCCGATTCGTTGCAGTATTGGCTTTCACCCATTACACCAAAGTTTTGCAATATTGATATATTTGTTATGTTGCTTTATCCCTAAACTCAGGTTAATAGGTATAGGGCTACTTATCCACATGATTCTTGATTCAATGGATTGTTTTGTCAATCAGGGCATTTGGTATAACTAACGTTCCAAACAGCAAATAAAAAAGGGAAGCAAAGCTTCCCTTTAAAAATAGTAATGTTAAAAGTTAGCCGACCAAAGCTAATAATATGCCCGCAGCTACTGCAGAACCAAGGACACCAGCAACATTAGGGCCCATAGCGTGCATCAATAAGAAGTTATGAGGATTAGCCTCTAAACCGACTTTGTTCGCTACACGAGCAGCCATAGGAACAGCAGAAACACCGGCAGCACCAATCAATGGATTAATGGGGACTTTAGAAAACTTATTCATCGTTTTAGCCATCAGTACCCCTGATGCCGTACCGATAGAAAATGCAACGGAACCAAGTGCTAGGATCCCCAATGTTTCTATATTTAAAAAAGCCTCAGCGCTTAATTTTGAACCAACCCCTAAACCTAAGAAGATGGTGGTAATGTTAATTAACTCATTTTGAGCGGTTGAACTTAACCGGTCAACAACACCACATTCTCGCATCAAATTACCTAAACAAAACATCCCAACAAGTGGTGTTGCCGCAGGTAAAAAGAAAATTGTCATCAATAATACCGCTAAAGGGAAAATGATTTTTTCCACTTTTGTCACAGGTCTTAACTGTGCCATTTCAATTTTTCGTTCTTTTTCTGTGGTTAACGCACGCATAATTGGTGGTTGTATAATAGGTACTAAAGCCATATAAGAATAGGCAGCAACAGCAATTGCACCGAGTAACTCAGGCGCAAGTTTAGTGGCCAAAAATATTGCGGTAGGGCCATCGGCACCACCAATAATGGCAATGGCAGAGGCATCTTTTAATGTAAACTCAATGCCCGGAACTACATTCAGGGCAATGGCGCCAAACAGGGTAGCAAATATACCCGTTTGAGCAGCAGCCCCTAAAAATAGCGTTTTAGGATTAGCAATTAATGCGCCGAAATCGGTCATTGCACCAACACCCAGAAAAATCACTAATGGAAAAATCCCGGTTTCAATACCCCAATGGTAAATGTAATATAAAAAGCCCCCAGCTTCTGAAAATCCAGCACCTGGAATATTAGTCAGTATTGCACCAAAACCCATCGGTAATAACAATAAAGGTTCAAAGTTTCTCGCTATTGCAAGATAAAGTAAAAAACAGCCGACTATCATCATAATGACTTGGCCAGACTCGAAGTTAGCTAAGCCTGTCGATAACCATAATTTAGTTAATGAATCCATGGTTCAACCTTACCCTAAACTTATTAAAGCTTGACCAACAGCGACAGAATCACCTTCTTTGATATGCAATGAAGTAACCGTACCGGAGTTTACAGCGCGAATTTCAGTTTCCATTTTCATCGCCTCCATAATAATAACAACTTCATCAGCTTCAACCTGATCACCTTCATTAACTAAGACTTTAAAAATATTGCCCGCTAAAGGGGCATTTAACGCTTCCGATGCTGAAAAAGAAGCTGATTGTTTTATTGCTTCATCACCAGCTGGGTGGGTAATTTGACTAATGTCCCCCCCCGGTGCAACGACTACATCGAAGACTTTACCGTCAACACTCACCGCATAATTTTTTGGTTCAGTAAAATCGTGTGAAGACGAAACAACTTTTGTTGTTTGCTCAGCTGAAGGCGCAGGTTCAAAAGCTGATGGATTATTACGGTTCTCTAGAAATTTCAAACCAATCTGAGGAAAAAGAGCATAAGTTAACACATCGTCAATTACCTCATCAGCAAGTGAAATGTTCTTCTCTTTTGCTAAAACCTTCAACTCGCCTGTCAAATTATCCATCTCAGGTTTAATTAAGTCTGCAGGGCGACATGTGATAGCCTCTGCGCCATTTAAAACTCTAGCTTGTAACTCTGCATTAACTTTATCCGCTGTTGCGCCATACTCGCCTTTAAGAACGCCAGCGGTCTCTTTAGTAATTGACTTATATCTTTCACCCGTCAAAACATTCAATACCGCTTGAGTACCAACAATTTGAGACGTAGGTGTCACAAGAGGAATGTAACCGAGATCTTTCCTTACCTTAGGTATTTCAATTAAAACGTCATCTAACTTATCTTCTGCACCTTGTTCTTTAAGTTGCATCTCCATGTTAGTCAACATACCACCGGGTACTTGCGCCAATAAAATACGAGCATCAATACCTTTAAGGCTGCCTTCAAACTTTGCATATTTTTTACGAACGTCACGAAAATATGTTGCTACTTCTGCAAGTTTCAGCATATCTAGACCGGTGTCACGTGATGTACCCTCTACTATAGAAACCACAGTTTCAGTCGGTGAATGCCCATAGGTCATGCTCATCGAAGAAATTGCTGTATCAATAACATCGACATCAGCATCAATAGCTTTCATGTGAGTGGCGATACTTAAACCTGTTGTCGCATGACAATGGAGAGCAATAGGTAATGACACGGTTTCTTTTAAACGACCGATAAGCTCGGCTGCATCGTAAGGTTTTAACAAACCTGCCATATCTTTAATACATAGAGAATGGGCGCCCATATCTTCTAGTTGCTTAGCCATTGTCAACCAACCTTTAAGGCTGTGAACAGGACTTTCTGTATAACTTAATGTTCCTTGAGCATGTGCACCGACTTTTACTGCCGCTTTAATCGCAGTTTGCAGATTACGTACATCATTCATTGCATCGAATATCCGAAAAACATCAATACCGTTAATATGTGCACGCTCAACAAATTTTTCTACCACGTCATCCGCATAGTGACGATAGCCCAAGATATTTTGCCCACGAAATAACATCTGTTGCTTTGTTTTAGGCATCGCTTTTTTCAGGGCCCTTAAACGCTCCCAAGGGTCTTCACCTAAGTAACGTATGCAAGAATCAAAAGTAGCGCCACCCCAAGACTCAATTGACCAAAAACCAATATCATCTAACGCAGGAGCGATAGGTAACATATCTTCTAGACGAAGACGCGTTGCTAGCAAAGATTGATGACCATCTCTTAAGACAACTTCAGTAATACCTAATGGTTTTGTCATTGTTATTTCCTACTTTTTAAATGTTGAGAGCTTTGTTGAGAATGCTCTTGACGATATTGTGTTACCGCAGATGTTATCGCTGCAACAATATTCGGTGAAGTACCCTTTGCGACGTTACTTTTTTGTTTAGTTAAATGCTGAGATTTAAATTTCACAACAGCATCTGGAAATTTAATTGCTAATCTAGCTAACACTGTTTTAATAAAAATAACCAGTGAACCTAAAAAAACAAAAACAAATGCCATACCAGCAAATAATAATGTTCCTGCTTCTATAAATAATGGGTATAAGTGTTCCATTTATTAATCTCATTAAAAATTTTATATAATTAGAATAAACACTCCAATAACATAAAACAAATGAATTCTTTAATTTTTAGGTAAATAATTAAAAGTCAACACCGATTACAACTCATATTCAGTTATTTTATATAAAAATTCATCCATTCAATATAAAAATTCAAAATAAATTGGTATTTTTTAATATGACGTACACAATAAATCTTAATAAAAATATACATTAAATAGTCAAAAGCCCCCTAAAAAGAAAATATATATAAATATATTCCAGTCATTATTATGCATAAAATTCGGCTTGATTTTTAGAGAGTAAAGGTTAGTTGATTGTAAAACTGACTATTTTGTACTGTAGATTTCAAATGCTTGTTATTAGTTAAATAGAGAATTTATATAACAGTAACGCAATATTTAATGATTTGGGGGGAAGGATATACAAAATTTTATTATATTACAGACGAAAAAAAGCCAGTCATAAGACTGGCTTTTTTCTAGCTTTTGCTAATGTGGCGGACGCGGCAGGAGTCGAACCTGCGACCGCCTGGTTCGTAGCCAGGTACTCTATCCAGCTGAGCTACGCGTCCGCGGTCTAAAAACTTGTTTAACCAGCCTTAATAGAAGCTGCTCTTCTTGATATAACCACTTCCTCGAAGAAAAGAAAGTGGCGGACGCGGCAGGAGTCGAACCTGCGACCGCCTGGTTCGTAGCCAGGTACTCTATCCAGCTGAGCTACGCGTCCCTAGTTAGCTATTTTTTTATATCGTTACTAATCGATGCACAACCAATAATTACAAGTATAATTAATGGCGGAGAGGGAGGGATTCGAACCCTCGAACCGGGATAAACCAGTTACTCCCTTAGCAGGGGAGCGCCTTCGACCACTCGGCCACCTCTCCAATGGGTGCGAATACTAATGGATCTTAAAAATAAGTCAAACAATTTTCATCTTTTATTTGTCTTTTTTAACTGTTTGATGACAAATCACACAACACGGGTATTATTCAAACAGTTACCGTGCGAGTCATATAGTAAAAACTAAGAAAAACTCAATATTTACTTGAAAAAAAACCGACTGATAGCCGGTTATTATTTTCAATAAAATTTATTTATACATTACCGGGAGATTCATTATCTTCTTTTTCAGCTTGTATACGCATATAAATTTCTTCACGATGAACTGAAATTTCTTTCGGCGCATTGACACCAATACGAACTTGGCTCCCTTTAACGCCTAATACAGTTACAGTAACTTCATCCCCAATCATTAAAGTTTCACCAACTCTGCGTGTTAATATTAACATTTATGTTCCTTAGTCTTTAAAATGACTTCTACTAAACGATTAACAGCTACTACTTATTGTAAAATTAGCCTAATATCTGACTAAACACACGAAAAGTTAATCTCTGAGGTTAAAATCAAGAGTATTTTAGGTGTTCTTCTAAACTTATACAAAGAATTATATGTACTAAATAAAGTTAAGAACACTTGTATACCAACAACACTAGTTTAACAACCTTATCATTGTATTGAATAGTCCTAATGCGGTTTATTTTATCATTTTGTCCAAAAAAAGATCTATTTATTTGATATATTGTATAAAAAATTAAATATTTACATTAAATTAACAAAGTAATAATCTTAGGTAAAATAAACTACAATACGAATTAACTTAAAATTAACAAAATCCCCGATATTGATTTTTAATCAACAAACTGTTTTTAACTCTCAATAAGATAAAAATTATAGGCAAGTAATATTATAAAGAATAATTCTATGATGATATAAACTAATATCAACTTTTTCAGCAATCACTATCTTTCTAAAGTGTTGTCATTTTTATTATCTAAGGTTACTAACAACAACCGTATAAAAAATTGTTAATTAATACTTGTGCAAGGTTCATTTTAGGGGCAATTTACGTCAATGAGGATTTCGGTCCCTGCACTTTATAAAAGAACAGACAATAAGAGATGATTACTCACTGTTATTGTCTGAGTCCAACCAAGCACTTAATACGATCAAACAAGCCAAATAAAAGTTAATGATACTGGCTAATCTGAATCTCATTAAAAATAAGCCTATTAAAACTTAGGCTTAATGGTCTAAGTAAGCTTTTCAGTTAGCCATGCCTGAACAGTTGCAAGCGCAGTACTTATGTTTTCTGGTTGGCTACCACCCGCTTGGGCCATATCAGGTCGACCACCACCTTTACCACCTACTTGTTGGGCAACCATATTAACTAATTCACCTGCTTTAACCTTACCAATAAGATCTTTAGTCACACCAGAAATCAAACCTACTTTGCCATCATTAGCCGTAGCTAGCATAATGATAGCAGAACCCATTTTGTTTTTAAGCTCATCAACCATGCCGCGTAATGCTTTAGTTTCAACACCGTCTAAATCAGCAATCAGGACCTTAACACCGTTAATATCTATCGCTTGACTCACTAAATCAGAACCGGCTTGTGCTGCGAGCAGCTGTTTTAATTGATTAATTTCTTTCTCTTGTTGCTTACCTCGACTAATCAACTGTTCGACCTTATCTGTCACGTTATTAACATCAGACTTGACTAAAGCAGCAATACTAAATAGCGATTGTGATTGCTGCTCAACGAAATTTAAAGCGCCTGTGGCTGTTACTGCCTCTATACGCCTGACGCCTGCAGCAATACCTGACTCAGAAATAATTTTAAATAAACCAATATCACCTGTGCGGTTAACATGGACACCTCCACAAAGTTCAGTTGAAAAATCACCTAAGGTAACCACTCGAACTTCATCGTCGTATTTCTCGCCAAAAAGCGCCATAGCGCCTTTTTCTTTTGCATCGTCAATTTGCATTAATTCTGTTTTACGAAGTAAATTACTGCGAATGGCTTTATTGACCATTTGTTCGACTTCTTTTACCTCTTGGGCAGTTACCCCCTCAAAGTGGGAAAAATCAAAACGAAGTTTGTCTGCTTCATTTAATGAGCCTTTTTGGGTGACATGCTCACCTAATACTTTACGAAGGGCCTCATGTAATAAGTGAGTAGCAGTATGATTTTTCACAATGGCTGCACGACGTTCATTATCAATACATGCTTTAACACGTGTATTAATACCAATAGAGGTTCTTGCTACACCTTTATGAGCGAAAGCATTACCCAACTTTACGGTATCATTAACTTCAAAAACACCATCATTGATTAGTAATAAACCACTATCACCCGCTTGACCACCTGACTCAGCATAAAAAGGCGTTGCATCAAGAATAACCATGCCTGGTTCATCAATAGCTAATTGGTCAACTGACTCATCACAATTAAATAATTCGATAACGGTCGCTGAATAACTATCTTGGGTATAACCTTTGAATGAGGTTTTATGATTCGACTTTAACTGTTCGTTATAATTAGTCCCAAATTGGCTCGCTTTTTGTGCACGCTTACGTTGTTCACTCATGGCGAGGTCAAAGCCTACTAAATCAATTTTAAGTTGCCTCTCTCGCGCTATATCAGCAGTTAAATCGGCAGGGAATCCATAGGTATCGTAAAGTTTAAAAACATCCTCTCCGATAATTGTATCGCCGGTTAAGTTCACTAAAATATCTTCAAGTAGTAACATGCCACGATCAAGGGTACGTCCAAACTGCTCTTCTTCAATTCGTAACATTTTTTCGATAATAGCTTGTTGTTGCAAAAGCTCAGGATAAGCATCTCCCATTTGCGTAACCAGAGACGCTACTAGTTTATGAAAAAAATGACCTTTAGCTTCAAGTTTATGACCATGACGTATCGCACGGCGAATAATACGTCGGAGCACGTAACCTCTTCCTTCATTTGAAGGCATAACACCATCAACAATTAAAAAACTACAACTACGGATATGATCACTGATTACTCGTAAAGATTTATGTTCAATATCATCACAACCCAGCAAGTTAGCTGTATCGGTAATTAATGCCTTAAAAATATCAATTTCATAGTTGCTATGAACATTTTGCATAATAGCTGATATACGCTCTAGTCCCATGCCTGTATCAACAGATGGTTTAGGTAATAGCTGCATTTCACCATCACTCTGACGATTAAATTGCATAAAAACTAAATTCCAGATTTCAATGAACCTGTCACCGTCTTCTTCAGGAGAGCCTGGAGGACCACCCCAAATGTCTGCTCCGTGATCGTAAAATATTTCAGAGCACGGGCCACAAGGTCCAGTATCTCCCATTGACCAGAAGTTATCCGACTCAAATTTTTTGTCAGATGATTTATCACCGATACGGATAATTTTATCTACTGGAATGCCAATTTCATCTTTCCAAAAAACAAATGCTTCTTCGTCACTTTCATAAACAGTGACTAATAATTTTTCTTTTGGCAAGGCTAAAACTGACGTTAAAAACTCCCAAGCAAAACGCATTGCATCTTCTTTAAAGTAGTCACCAAAACTAAAATTACCTAACATTTCAAAGAAAGTATGATGACGAGCGGTATACCCGACATTTTCTAAATCGTTATGTTTTCCACCGGCACGAACACAGCGCTGCGATGAAGTAGCACGGGTATAATTTCGCTGTTCTGCACCTAAAAAAACATCCTTAAATGGGACCATACCGGCATTAGTAAATAACAAGGTGGCATCATTACCAGGAACTAAAGAGCTACTAGCAACGATTTGATGTTGCTTATTAGCAAAAAAATTTAAAAATGCTTGGCGAATTTCAGCGGTGCTTTTAATCATGGGTTATCCAAATAATCTATAATTGTTCAATAAAATAAGATGTTCAGTACTAATAACATTAATCTAAGTTCAATACCGTCATAATTTGATCAGGCGAAAAACCACCGTATTGCAAAAAACGTATCTGTTTTGTTTTTTCTTTTGTTGCTAGTTGGTAAGCGTTATCTATTTAATACTTAATTTGACGCTCATCAAGACTAAAACATCAATCTAGCCACTTTGTAAAGCGTTTATTATACGCAAGCTCTGCTTGAAGATACCAATCAATTTTGTGATTTTTGTTGAGTTCATTGATAATTGCTGAACAAACCGGTTTTTGATGGAGTTCATTTTTAATAGTTTTTGCTGTAACTCTATATACGAATGTTCACGAGGAGATAATAAATTTATAGCACGATGGAGTTTTTCTTTTTTTATTAATAAAACTTTATAAAAATGAGTAAATTATTACCTAAAGAATAAAAGAATTAAATATATCTGCTGGCCAAAAGCTATGAAAACAAATCCAGCTGTTTAGTCACCCCTTCATTGTTAGCAAAACCTAAAGTCAGTCCTACTAAACGTACCTTTCTATTATTACTACGTTTAATGGCTTTACTTAACAGTTTTATAAATATTTCTTGATTGCAACTTAAACTCTTTTGCTCGACTGTGGTTTGATTAAAGTCAGCAAATTTTAACTTGATTCCTTGCCGTACAACTTTTTGTTGATTAGACTTCTTAAGCCGTTCTAAGAGTTGGGGAAATAACTGCATAACAACGGCCAAACATTCATCTTCATTGTTCAAGTCTTCTGCAACTGTTGTTTCTATTGCTAATGACTTTCGCTGCCTACCGACTTCAAGTAAACGATTATCTTCGCCAAAACTCCGTTGATATAATGCCTTAGCAAATTTACCCACAATTAATTGTAACTGAGAAACATTACTCTCTCTGATATCTTGGCAAGTTTTAAAACCATTAATTTTAAGCTTTTCCGCAGTTTTAGGCCCTATACCTGGAATTTTTTTTAATGGTAACTGTTCGACAAAACTTGCGATATCATTCGGAGAGATAACGAATTGACCATTAGGTTTATTTTCATCACTGGCTATTTTAGCTAAAAATTTGTTAGGTGCAACGCCTGCAGAGGCCGTTAATTCGAGTTCATCAAAAATTTGTTGACGTATTTTTTTGGCAATTAAGGTTGCACTACCACCACATTCGACAGAGTCAGTTACATCTAAAAAAGCTTCGTCTAACGATAGTGGTTCAACAATGTCAGTATATTGTAAAAATATTGACCGTATCTTTTCAGACACAGTTTTGTACACCGACATTCGGCCATTAACGATAGTTAGACTGGGACATAACTGTAATGCCCTTTTTGTCGACATCGCCGAACGAACACCATATTGACGAGCAATATAGTTACACGTGCATAAAACACTCCTCGCGGCGGTGCCACCTACAGCTAAAGGAATATTTTTATATTGTGGAAAATCACGCATTTCAACTGATGCGTAAAAAGCATCCATATCAACATGTATTATCTTTCTCATCTATCTATTTTACACACAATCAATAACTGTATGCAAACACAGTTATTGATTGTAATAGTTGCTGAAAAAAAGCATTAACTTAAACAATGTTGAAGTGACACATTTATTAGAGCTAAGGTTGAGGTTTCGATCAAATATAGCTGTAGTATTAATATTATTCGCTTTACATCCAAGTCAATATATTAGTTATTTTTGAGTTGTAGCAACAAAAATACTGAAGAGTTCCTAGTTAAGAAAGATAATAAAACATCTCATTTAATAAGGATAAAACATAAAACCCGTTAGGCTTTACTAATGATGATTATTGTATCAACAGAGTATTAGAGAAAGTAACGGTCAAGTAACATAGACTTGAAGTTTGCGCTCAACCATTAACTATAGGGAGCTTAGGGGATTGTTTGAAAAGTAATTAAAATTTCAGCCAATATACTGCCATTAACAATAGGCTGAAATTTCAAAAATCATCTTATAAATTTTTAATTGAAATTTGTTCTTCATTTAATACCGCAAGACGGTCGCGCTCTTGACGCTTTTCACAGGGGTTATCACAATTACACGACTTATCTACACCCACATTAGCTAAACCTCCACAGCTACCTGCCAACGTTTTATTTTGAAATATGTAACCTACTGCCATTGCCATAACAATAACAAGGAAAAAAACAAATGTAATGAAAAAAACTGCCATAAGGGGAACCTAATTAACCTTTAAAATCTAACATTGAAAAATCAACTCTCTATAAAAAACTTATAACTATTCAGTGAACCTATTTCAAATAAGGCATAAATTTTACCGTTATTTTCTCTTTAAAGCCATCCTCTGTTTTAGAAATAATGTAAGCAGCGATATCATGTTGGTTGGCAAATTCAAAGGCTTTATCTTCGCCCATTACCATCATCGCTGTAGAAAGCCCATCAGCAGTCATGGATGAAGGATGAATAACCGTCACTGATACCAACTTATGATTAATCGGCTTACCCGTATCAGGGTCAATGATATGAGAGAAACGCATTCCATCTGCTTCAAAATAGTTGCGGTAGTCTCCCGATGTCGCTACTGCGTTATCTTTCGGTACTAGAATTTGGTGGACACTGCGCACCTCTGTCATCGGTTTTTCTATGGCTACATGCCAAAGTTCACCTGAAGCCTTAAAGCCTTTAAGACGCATCTCGCCGCCGATTTCTACTAGGTAGTTTTCAATACCGTTGTTTTCAATAAGTTCTGTGACAACATCAACCCCATAACCTTTGGCTATTGTTGATAAATCAACATAGAGCTCAGGAATCGCTTTGGTCAGTTTATTACCTTGAAGTGATAAGTACTTTAAGCCTATACGTGCCTTAGTGGCAGACAGGGCCTCCCTACTAGGTACTATTTCAGGGCGATTTTCTGGACCAAAACCCCAAAGATTAACCAAAGGACCAATAGTAATATCAAGCATACCGCCACTCATTTGACCTATGCGGATTGATTCTTTAATAACACGCTGCAATCCTCGTGAAATTTCAACAGGTTCAGTACGTTGGCTTTTATTAAAAAGTGATAACTCAGAGGTTGAAATATAAGTCGACATCTCTTGATTAACCTGTTTAAGCAAATCATCGATATCACGTTGAAGTGTATCAATTTTCACTGAATCATTCTTTACAACAAGCTTAATATTATAAGTCGTCCCCATGGTGAGACCCTGCAATAATATTACTTCCTTGTTTGGATCTTTACTTGGGAAACAGGCAGTTAAAAAAATTACGACTGTAATCATTACTAATGACTTTAATTTGTTCATAAGTTCCTCATCAAGTTATTATTTATCTAAATATTCACATCAAAATACTTAAATAAATAATCAAGAAGGTCTTTAGCTATCTCTGAGGAAGCGCTCAGTGACTCTAAAACTATCAATTTTCACTTAACTTCTTCATTTAGAGTTTAAAAATTGATTGTATTAAAAGATAAAGGTGACCTGAGTCACCTTTATTAGCCGATTATACAATACTATATTTGGCCTTTAAACGCCTACCCCTTGGACTCTTTCAAGGCTAGATTACTAAGCCTCTGACTCTAAGTGAGTCTTTGCATAAAGCAAGAGTACCAATGGACAGGCCTAAATCAATATATTAGCCGCCAAAGTCATCTAGCATGATGTTCTCGTCTTCTACACCCAAATCTTTAAGCATATGAATAACAGCAGCATTCATCATTGGTGGACCACACATATAAAACTCACAGTCTTCCGGCGCTTCATGATCTTTAAGGTAGTTTTCATAAAGAACATTATGAATAAAGCCGGTCATACCATCCCAGTTATCTTCGGGTTGTGGATCTGATAATGCAACATGCCAATCAAAGTTACTATTATCGGCCGCTAAGCCATTGTAATCATCTTCATAAAACATTTCACGTTTTGAACGAGCACCGTACCAGAACGACATTTTGCGCTTAGAATTTAAGCGTTTAAGTTGATCAAATATATGTGAACGCATCGGCGCCATACCGGCACCGCCGCCAATAAAGACCATTTCATTGTCACTTTCTTTAGCAAAGAACTCACCAAACGGACCTGAAATAGTGACTTTATCACCAGCTTTAAGACTGAAAATAAATGAAGACATTTTACCTGCTGGTAAATGTAAACGTCCTGGAGGCGGTGTTGCAATACGCACGTTAAGCATAATAATGCCTTCTTCTTCAGGATAATTTGCCATTGAGTAAGCGCGTAACGTCGGTTCATCAACTTTAGATTCAACATCAAAGAAACCGAAGTGGTTCCAATCACCTTTGTATTGTGAATCAATATCAAAGTCGCTATATTTGACATGATGCGCAGGCGCTTCAATTTGAATATAACCACCGGCCTTAAAGGGAACAGATTCACCATTGGGTATCTGAAGCTTAAGCTCTTTAATAAAGGTTGCTTGATTATCGTTTGAGATAACTTCACATTCCCATTGTTGAACGCCAAAGATTTCATCTTCCACTTCAATTACCATGTCTTGTTTAACCGCAACTTGACATGCTAAACGACAACCGGCTTTAGCTTCGCGCTTGTTTATGTGACCTTCTTCAGTGGGTAAAATATCACCTCCACCAGAATGCACTTCTACGCGACACTGACCACAAGTACCGCCACCACCACAAGCTGAAGGGATAAAAATCCCTTGATCAGCTAGTGCACCTAAAAGCTTACCACCAGCAGAAGTTGTTACTGCTTTTTCTGGGTCGCCATTTATACTTATCGTTACATCACCTGAAGAAACTAACTTAGACTTGGCAAATAAAATCACTAAAACTAACGCTAGTACTATCGCGGTAAACATCGATACACCGAGAATAATTTCCATCGACTTTTCCTTAAATTATCTAGGGGTCTACAACTCAAATTACTTAAAGTAAAAAGTAGCTGAGACTGACATTTTCCTAAAGGGAAATACCACCAAAAGAAAGAAAGCCAAAAGCCATCAATCCAGCTGTGATAAACGTAATACCTAAACCTTTTAAACCATCGGGTACGTCAGAATATTTCATTTTCTCACGTATACCTGCCATCAATACAATGGCTAACATCCAACCAACACCAGAGCCAATGCCGTAAACAACACTTTCGCCCAAAGTTAAGTTTTTTGCCACCATGAACGATACCGCACCAAAAATTGCACAGTTAACGGTAATTAAAGGTAAAAATATACCAAGCGCTTGATACAATACAGGGAAATACTTGTCTAAGATCATTTCCAATATTTGTACTAAAGCAGCAATCACCCCAATAAAGGTAATAAAAGATAAAAAACTCAAGTCAATTGAATCTTTTTGCTCGGTAATACCCATCATGCTATCTAAAGCACCTGGAGCTAAAATGGCTTGATATATAATTTGGTTAACGGGGACCGCAATACCTAATACCACAACAACAGCGACACCTAGACCTATCGCAGTGCTTACTTTCTTAGAAACCGCTAAGAAAGTACACATACCAAGGAAAAAGGTTAATGCTAAATTTTCAATAAATATGGTTTTAACAAAAATACTTAAATAATGTTCCATAATGCTAATCCTTCTCTACTTGTTCTGGTTTCCATTGGCGAATAGCCCAAATGAGCAAACCAATAATGAAGAATGAGCTAAAAGGTAAAACTAATAGACCGTTACCTTGGTACCAACCATCGTTTTGAATCAAAGGAAAAATCTCAAAACCAAACAAGGTACCAAAACCAAATAATTCACGAAAAAAAGCAACAATTAGTAACACTGCGCCATAACCTAAACCATTACCAATACCGTCTAAGAAACTGACCCCGGGCTTTTCTTTCATAGCAAAAGCTTCAGCACGACCCATAACGATACAGTTAGTAATAATTAAACCAATAAATACCGATAGTTCTTTAGACAGTTGGTAGGAAAAAGCTTTAAGCACTTGGTCAACAACAATAACCAATGAAGCGATAATCGCCATCTGGATAATAATTCGAACACTTGATGGAATGTGATGGCGAATAACTGAGATAAAGAAATTCGAAAAACCCGTAACAATCATCACCGCAATGGTCATGACCAACGCATTAGCCATCGAACTGGTTACCGCAAGTGCAGAACAAACACCTAAGACTTGTAAAGCAATAGGGTTGTTATCAACAACAGGTCCAAAGAGGACTTTTTTAGTATCTGAAGCCATTATTGTAATCCTCCGTTACGATATTTCGCAATGAACGGACCAAAGCCCTGTTCACCAAACCAAAAATGTAAAGTATTTTCAACACCATTACTGGTTAAAGTTGCTCCGGATAATGCATCAACACCGTAAACATCACCTTGCTTTGCGCCACCTTTCACAATTTTGATAGCAACCTTGTTGCTGTCATCATAGATTTCCTTACCTGGCCATAAATTTTTCCATTTAGGGTTAAGCACCTCGGCACCTAAGCCAGGGGTTTCCTTTAAGTCGGAATAAATAACACTACGAACTGTATTTAAGTCTGGTGCTAAACCAACAAAACCATACATAAGGTCCCATAAACCAGACCCTATGATAGGAAAAACTAAGGTCATCAATTGGCCTTGTTCATCATTTACTAAATAAACAACCGAGCGATCAGCACGGCGATTAATACCGGCAACATCATCGACAAGTTTTGAACTATTATTAACATCACGAGCGGCTGAGCGTTCATCAAACATATCAATTTCTAAAGCAGAAGCATCTTCTATAATAGCTCCTGAGTCTAGGTCAATCATTTTTGCTACAACGAACTGGTTGTAGGTACTGACAATGTTAGTACCTGCTTTTTCTAGTAAGCCAGAGGCTTCAAGAATTTTAGTTTGCTTATCAAGTAATTTGTTTGCTTGTTGTAATGGTTTTAAACCAACAGCTGAAATTGATACTAAAGCTGCACAGACTAAACAAATAATGAAAACAAATATCAGCGTTTTACTGAAACTTTCTTTAGAACTAGACATTGCGAGCAAGCCTCCGTTTGATATTGCCTTGAACAACAATATAGTCGAACAAAGGTGCAAACAAGTTAGCGAATAAAATAGCTAGCATTATGCCTTCCGGATATGCAGGATTAACCACACGAATAAGCACAACCATGACACCAACTAATGCACCAAACCAGTATTTACCAGTATTAGTGAATGCTGTTGTAACAGGGTCAGTTGCCATAAATATCATACCGAAAGCAAAACCACCAACCACTAAGTGCCAATACCAAGGCATAGCAAACATAGCATTGGTATCGCTGCCAATCGTATTAAACAATAATGAAGTAATAACCATACCGCCAAACACACCTAAAACAATGCGCCATGATGCGATACCTTTATAGAGGATATATGCGCCACCTAATAAAATAGCAAAGGTAGAAACTTCACCGACAGAACCGGGAATAAAGCCCCAAAATGCATTCCACCATTCAGTGTTCCAACTGTAATCAACCATACCAGGTGTACCAGAATTAAAGGCACTTAAAAAAGTTGCACCAGAGAAGCCATCAACAGCAACCCAAGGAGCATTACCTGAGATTTCAGTAGGGTAAGCAAAAAACAAAAATGCACGACCGGCTAAGGCAGGGTTTAAGAAGTTTTTACCGGTACCACCAAATATCTCTTTGGCGATAACAATACCAAAGGTGATCCCGATAGCGACTTGCCATAATGGAATCGTAGGTGGCATGATTAACGCAAATAAAATAGAAGAAACGAAGAAACCTTCATTGACTTCATGTTTACGTACACTAGCAAACAGTATTTCCCAGAAACCACCAACAATAAACGTTACCGCATATATAGGGAGAAAAAAGGTAGCACCATATAACATCATGCTAAGCCAGCTAGAATCAGCACTTAACACACCGCCCAACATGGTAAATAGACCTGTTTGCCAATTATCAGCCAAGGCATAACCGTTAGTAAGGGCTTCAGCCGCTTGATAACCAACGTTGTACATACCAAAGAACATCGCAGGAAAAACAGCCAACCAAACAGTGATCATAATACGTTTTAAATCGATGCTGTCGCGAACGTGGGTTTTACCTTTGTTCACTTTACCTGGGGTAAATAAACCCGTGGCAACTGCTTCATATAGTGCATACCAAGTTTCTAACTTACCGCCTTTTTCAAAATGCGGTTCAATATTTTCAATAAAATTTTTCATGCCCATGACTAACCTTCCTTCTCAATTGTGGTTAGGCAATCACGAAGGAAAACGCCGTAGTCTGTTTTGCCTGGGCAAACAAACGTACATAAGGCTAAATCTTCTTCATCAAGCTCTAAGGCACCAAGTTGTTGAGCACTGTCGGTATCACCGGCAACTAAATCACGCAAAAACAAGGTAGGTAAAATATCTAAAGGCATCACTCGCTCAAAGTTACCAATCGGCACCATGGCACGTTCACTACCATTGGTTGTTGTCGTCATATTAAATAATTTCTTCGGAAAGAAATGTGACATATACGCACGAGTAACAGAGAATTTATTAGGCCCCGGGTACATATAACCAATAAATTCTTTATCACGACCTTCGGAAACTAAAGAAAGTTGTACATGGTAACGACCTAAATAGCCGTGAACTTTGCTTGCTTCCGAACCCAATAAAACTGAGCCTGAAATAACACGCAACTCACCGTCTACAGTTTCATCAGCAATAATGTCACTCGTACTTGCACCTAAAACCGTACGAATTAGACGAGGATTTTTAGCCGCAGGTCCGGCAACAGAAATAACACGAGTATTATCAATTTCGCCGGTGGTAAATAAATGACCGAAAGCAATAACGTCTTGATAACCAAGATGCCAAACAAACTTAGTGCTGCTTACAGGTTTCAAAAAGTGTATATGGGTGCCCACTAGGCCTGCCGGATGCTTTCCTGCAAATTCAGTGACAGTAACATCACCCTCAACAGGAATATCAGCGCCAGGTGCTTTACTGACAAAGACTTTACCGTCAGTTAAACGAGATAAGACAGTTAACCCTTGCTTAAAAGCTTCCGATTGCTCATTAATAACAACTTCAGGATTTGCAGCTAATGGATTGGTGTCCATCGCACTAACAAAAATGGCGGTTGTTGAGCTATCAATGGCAGGAACCTTGCTAAATGGGCGCGTACGTAACGCGGTCCATAAACCAGAGTCAACTAGATTTTTAACCACGTCTTCACGGGAAATAGAAGCTAGTTCATTGGGTGAATAACTTTTGAATGTTTGTTGTGCGTCACCATCAATCTCAATAACGACAGATTGTAAAACACGCTTTTCACCACGATTAATTTCGCTAACAACACCGGCTGCTTGAGCTGTGAATTTAACGCCAGGATTTTTTTTATCTTCAAAAATCACCTGACCTTTTACTACACGATCACCCACTTTTACAAACATGGTAGGTCGCATACCCACAAACTCTTCACCAAGTGTCGCAACGGTTTTGATGGTTGGACCATCATGGATTACCTGCTGGGGAGCACCTGCTACAGGAACATCCAGACCTTTCTTTATTGTAATCATAAACACATGCACTACTTTTGGTAGGAGTAATAAAATCAAAAAATAACCAACTTATTGATTTAAAACTTATATATCAACAAGATAGTTAAACTATCGATTTTAGTGTATTTCAGTAAGAAACTTGATTTGATAACAAACGCGTTATAAAAAAAGTTCTACTGGCTCTAAGTTAAAATTTCTGGCGCGATTCTACCACAAAAGGAGTTTTTTATTCTACGGTGTGAAGTAAATTTTCACTACAATTTGTCTGAATAATTCTGATTTTGTCTAGCAAAAGGATAAATTAGAATTATTCGTCTATTTCTCGAGCTATCCTGAGAAATCTTGCGCTTATATTCCCTTCATAATTTGTTCTATCTCTAATGATAAAAATCATTTTGAACAACCGTTTTGCACAATTTTTTTTAAGGTGTTGGAATTTCATGTTAACTTAACGATTTAAAAAAACACAAAACCTACAAATATAAAAAGGTCATTTTTATAAGACAAGAATGAGCGTAATTTAAGCTAGACACCATTAATTAAAAGCCTTGAGCTATTTTTTTATTAGTAAAATGATAAGGTAAATTATCAAGTGTGTAATCTTGTTGATGTCGGTTCAGAGGTGTATAAATGCGATGAAAATTTCATAAATCGAGTTTTTGATAGTCTGGGCAAACTTGTTATTTTAGAAATCAAGTATCAGAGCCGAAGTCATATCAGGAGAACATTACTTTAAAACATTCAAAAAGGCGTTAAGATTTATCAATAAACCTTAACGCCCTAATAGACTAAATTTCCACTTTATATATTTTAAAAATCTAGCCTAATCTAAATGATTAATCTCAACTAAAGGTGATAAATCCGCTTCATAGTCGACTCCATCAACAGCAAAACCAAATAACTTTAAGAATTCATGGTTGTAACTAACGTAATCAGTTAACTCATCAATAGAATCTGTATCAACAGTATTCCAAATATCAGTAACTCTTTGCTGAACACTCTCTTCGAGTTCTTTATAGTTTTGACGATAACGATTTTTTTCATCTAAACGAGGTGTTTCACTATAAATGTTTTCAATAAACAAATTTTGAATTTGCTCAATACATCCTTCGTAAGTACCATCCGCCTTCATTACTTTGAACATCGCAGAAATATATAATGGCATAATAGGAATAGCTGAACTTGCTTGAGTTACTACCGCATTTAATGAGGTAACATGTGCTTCACCATTAAGGTTTTCAGTAATATCATTGATTGCTGTTGCCGCTCGGTCTAAGTCTTCTTTTGCTTTACCAATAGTGGCCTTACCATATATTGGCCAAGTCAACTCTTTACCAATATAGGTGTAGGCAACCGTTTTAAAGCCTGAAGATAAGACACCGGCATCGTTTAATGCATTGATCCATAGTTCCCAATCAGCGCCGCCCATCACATCGATAGTACCTTGAATTTCTGCGTTATTAGCCGCTTCTACTGATATTTCATCAATAGTACGCTTAGAAGTATTTAGGTTTTTTGTCGTTACACTCTGACCAATTGGCTTTAGCGTTGACGAATAAACTTCACCTGTATCTGGATCAGTTCGGCGAGGTGACGCTAAGCTATAAACCACTAAGTCAATCTGACCTAACTCTTCTTTGATCATCGCAATAGCTTTAGCTTTTATTTCATGAGAAAAAGCATCACCATTAATGTTTTTTGACCAAATACCCGCTGCATCCGCCACTTTTTGAAAAGCGGCTGTATTGTACCAACCAGCAGAGCCAGTTTTCTTCTCTGTTGGCGGTTTTTCAAAGAAAATACCCAATGTTTTTGCATTATTACCAAAAGCAGCTGTAATACGTGTTGCTAGACCGTAACCTGTAGATGAACCAATCACTAATACATTTTTAGGCTTAGCCTCTGCTTGTGTCTGACTTTTTACGTAAGCAATTTGCTCGTTTACATGGGCTTCACAACCTGCAGGATGCGCATTAGTACAAATGAAACCACGAATTTTTGGTTTGATAACCATAATAAAACCTTTTATTTATAATAGCTTAGCTAAGTTATTTCTAAGCTTTCACTATTCATTCAGAAAATTGTCCATAGAAATTGATGCACAGTCTACTCTTGTTTTTCTTTTAAGAGGTACGAGCAGTTGTATTTCAATGATTTAACAGCGAATTAAAATGTAATGACCCTACTACCTATTTTTTAAATATTCTTTTAACGTTAAATCGTTGTAAGTACTAATTTGAGTCAAAAACGCACTGTAAGACTGCCAAACTTTAGCAAAACCCTCATCATTATTTGCTTGCTCTATCATCACTTCTTTAGTGAACACCTTTAGTTGCCGCAAAACTTCTGGAGGAAATTGACGAAGTTTTACTTGGTGCTTTTCAACTAATACCTTTAACGCATTATTATTTCGGGCATTATACTCATCTAATGTATCTTCATTGACTGCTCTAGCGGCTACTTCAATAATTTTTTGCAAATCTTTGGGTAAGGCATTAAAAGCCTTTTCATTAATTAAGAACTCTAACCCCGCAGACGGTTCATGCCATACCGACGTATAGTAATACTCTGCCGCTTGATAAAAGCCAAAGGCTAAATCATTATAAGGTCCTACCCACTCAGACGCATCAATGGCGCCACTTTGCAGAGACGAAAATATCTCGCCTCCCGTTAAATTGACTGGAATTGCGCCGGCTTTTTTAAGGACATCACCACCTAAGCCAGGCATTCGCATTTTGAGACCTTTTAAGTCGTCAATGCTATTGATTTCCTTTTTAAACCAACCACCAAACTGTGGGCCAGTATTCCCCCCCGCCATAGGAATAATACCAAACGGTTTATATTGTTCATGCCATAATTCTAAACCACCACCATAGTGTAACCAAGCGTTTAATTCAGTTGCTGTCATACCGAAAGGCAACGCACCAAAAAGAGGTGAAGCCGGTATTTTACCCTTCCAATAATAGGAGCCACTATGGCCGATTTCCACAGTGCCTTGGGAGACATTATCAAAAACCTCAAAACCTGGAACGAGCTCACCAGCACCGTAAACTTTTATCGTTAAACGACCACCACTCATTTCGTTGACATATTTAGCAAATTTTTCTGGAGCCATACCCAAACCTGGAAAGTTTTTGGGCCAAGAGGTAATCATTTTCCACTGATATGTTTGCGTAGGATCGAGTTTGGTAACAACCCCTTGTTTTGATTCTTTACTACAACCACTCATGAATAAAACCAACGACGTTAATATAAGTAACGTTTTGGTGAATAAATTTATCTTCATTATTATTTCCCTGTTAACACTTTATGTTCTTTAACCATAGATAAAACTAGGTAACCAAGTAATCAACTCAGGCCAAACGGCCAAAGTAATCAGTAAGAGAAGTTGCATAACAATAAAAGGAATCACACCACGATAGATATCAGTAGTTCGAACCGCTTTATCGGCAACCCCACGTAAATAAAACAATGCAAAACCAAACGGTGGTGTTAAAAATGAAGTTTGTAAATTAATGGCTATCATAATGCCTAACCAAATAGGATCAAGTCCCATGGCTAATAAAATTGGGGCAACAATAGGCACCACGACAAAAGTAATTTCAATAAAGTCTAAAATAAAGCCCAATAAAAAAATCACCAACATAACGACAAGTGTTGCGCCAATAACACCACCTGGCATTTGCTCAAAAACACCTTGAATAAGCTCTTCACCACCAAAACCTCGAAAAACTAGCGAAAACAAATTAGCGCCAATCAAAATCAAAAACACCATTGAGGTGATTTTTGTCGTGTTCTGCATTACGGCGGTTAAGTTTTTTAGGGTGAGTTGCTTTTGCCCTATCGCTAATAATGTTGCACCCATAGCGCCAACACCCGCAGCCTCAGTCGGTGTTGCAAAACCAAATAAAATCGAACCAAGGACAATAAACATTAATAATAAAGGGGGGAGTAATGCAGTGAGCATCAATTCAATCTTAGACTGCTCACCTGATATATTAGCAATATCCTCTTCACTCAACCTTGGTACATTTTGTGGTTTAAATACAGCCATAGCGATACAATATAAGAGATAAAAGCCAACTAGAATCATCCCAGGAATTACCGCACCAGCAAAAAGATCACCGACAGTAACAGTTTTAGGGTTAAATATCCCTAAGGTTAACTGAGCTTTTTGATAAGCATTAGAGAGGACATCTCCCAATAAGACTAATGCAATTGATGGGGGAATAATTTGGCCTAAAGTACCTGTTGCACAAATAAGTCCAGAAGAAAATGTTGGACTATACCCTCTTTTAAGCATAGTTGGTAATGATAGTAAGCCCATAGTGACAACTGTTGCACCAACGATACCTGTGCTGGCAGCAAGTAACATACCGACCAAAGTAACAGAGATAGCTAAACCCCCATTGAATCGGCCAAAAAGTAATGACATGGCGTTAAGCAAATTTCCCGCAATTTTTGAACGTTCTAACATTGAACCCATAAAAACAAATAACGGCACAGCTAATAAAGTTTGGTTATTAATGGTGCCAAATATTCGACTAGGAAATGCACCTAAAAAAGTCAAATCAAACACATCAAATAAACTGCCAACACCAGCGAATAATAGTGCGGTACCTGCTAAAGATAGGGCGACTGGATAACCAAGTAACAAGACACAACAGACAACAATAAACATTAAAAGTGAGATATATTCCATTATTTAATCTCAACATTTTGCTGTGGTTCTTTTTCAAGGTCATCATCAGTTAAAGTTAAAAGGTGTCGGCCAATTTCTGCAGCACCCTGGATTGATAACGTCACCGCTAATATCAATAAATAACTTTTATTTAAATAGACGAATGGTAAACCACCAGCTTCAGGCGACTTTTCTAGTATCCGCCAAGCAGCAGAAACATAACCAAAACTGATAAAAAAAATAAAGAAACAAACGGGAAGCAATAAGAAAATGCCACCGAAAACATTAACTAAAGCCTGATTTTTTTTTGAAAATTTCTGATAAAAAATATCGACACGAACATGTCCATTGGCTTTAAGCGTATAAGCGGCACCAAGCATAAAGACTAAACCATGGCAATAAATCACTGACTCTTGCATAGCAATTGAGCCAAAGTTAAAACCATATCGCATCACCACAATAATAAAAGTTAATACCACCATCAATAGAGTTAACCATGAGATAGTTTTACCGATAAATTCAGTAAATTTATCAATAAACCTCACCATAGAAGTTGCTCTATATCTAAAGTCAGTTTTTGGCATAAAAATTCTCTAAATTTATTATTATTATTATATCAACAGATAAATAGCAGTAAACGCTTGAAAAAGGAATCAGTTAATGAGGCATTCAACGCAAATGATTAGTTTTTTTTCCCACCACCTAAGCAGTTAGGTGACAAAGGCGTATTATCCGCATAATAATCATGCCATTCTTTTTCAGTGTAAGTATGTAGTGCTAATGCATGAATTTTTTCAGCTAACTCATTAGCTAATATTTTATTTACGGCACGGTGGCGCTTAATTAAACGTTCTTCTTCAAAACTATTAGTAACAATAATAACTTTAAAATGCGACTCACTTCCCGGCGGTACATTATGCTTATTACTTTCATTAATCACATCTAAGTACAATGGGGAGAATGCGGTAAGTAGTTTTTCTTCAATAATAGCTTTTGTGGTCATAAATTATCCTTAATAGGTTATGTAGTTGACGTTGATTTTTAAACTACCTGACTCAATCAGTGTAAATTTTGGTTTTTTATTGCTTACTATTTTGTCACAATAGTCAATTGTAAAAAAGCAGTTCACATCAATCAACCAATATAAGTTAATTAGCCATGCTCAGCCCTTTTATTATTAATGACAAAAATCTATTTTTAGATCGTTTTCCTGTATCCCAAGTTAATCGAAGTTTACAAGCTTGGGATGCTGCAGATGAGTACTTAATTAATTACATTACTGAACAAGTATTAGTCAAAAAAAACAGTAGCATACTTATTTTTAATGATACTTTTGGTGCACTTACCACAAATTTATCAATTGATGGCAATCCAGTTTACTGTGTTAATGATTCACTGTTAAGCGAGCAAGGCATTAAACATAACCTTGAACAAAATCACCTATCTACAGGTAATGTTCATTATTTAACGAGTTTAGAACCACTGCCGAGTAATATCGATTTAGTCGTATATAAAATTCCCAAAAGTAAATCGCTACTTAATTACCAGTTGTTAGAGATTAAAAACACCTATCCTGAACATTTAATTTTTATTGCAGGCGATCGTGCGAAAGAAATTCATAGTTCAACTTTAAAAATATTTGAAAAACATCTGGGTACCACAACTACATCGTTAGCGTTAAAAAAAGCACGTTTAGTCTTCTGTCAATTAGACCAAAAGAACAAGCAGCAATCTCCTTTCCCAACTATTTGGGACTTAGAACCGACCTATCCGGTTACCACTAAGTTTACTATTTCTAATCACGCTAATGTTTACGCCCGCGATAAATTAGATCTTGGTGCTAGATATTTACTTCAAAGCCTACCTAATGTAGCACAAGGGGCAAAAGTTATTGATTTAGGCTGCGGTAATGGTGTGCTTGGTTTAACAGTACTTGCAGCACAACCCCTTGCTGAAATACATTTTGTCGATGAGTCTTATATGGCAATAGACTCAGCAAAAAGTAATATAGAGAAAAACTTACCTGAGCAATTAGCACAATGTGAGTTTACAGTTAATGATTGTTTAACAAATATAAATGAGCGCAATATAGACTTGGTGTTATGTAACCCCCCTTTTCACCAACAAACAGCAACCACTGACCATATCGCTTGGCAAATGTTTAATGATGCCTTTAGGGTACTAAAAAAAGGCGGTGAATTAAGAATAATTGGTAATAGGCAATTAGGTTATCATGTGAAGTTAAAAAGAATTTTTGGTAATTATAATGAGATCGCTACGAATAATAAATTTGTCACTTTATCAGCAAAACGCCTTTAGCCTTTCTCATCGCTTAAAAACATAAGGAAATAACAATGAACTTTTTTAGAATTCCCTCCGTATTAATGATTGTAACTTGTTTGTCTAGCTGTGCTGACAACCCCCGTCATTTAATATTGGCGCCGGAATTAAATTTACCAACAGTATCCAAATACAATAACAAGCAAGCACAATTGAATGTCACTGACTTACGGACGGCTAGGCATGTAGTTCAAGTTTTACATAAAGGAAAACCTTCTAAGTTAATGACTTCAGAACAAACACTTAGTGAAACTATTAAAGAAGTCTTGGTAATGGAATTTGAAAATCAAGGCCTTAGTCTTAAGCAATTAACTAACAATCAAACTGCCGGTAATAAAGTTGAAATTATTATTGATGAGGCGCTGATAAATGTAAACCAAGCAACCATGTCTTATGACGCTAAAAGTAACATTAGCCTGCGTATTCAAGTGACAAATACTCAGCAAACATTAACCAAAACGTTTAATAGTAGAAATGATCGTTCAGGCCCATTGACTCCTGATGTTGCAGTTTTAGAACGCGATTTTAATCAACAGTTAACTGACGCCTTAATCAATATTTTAACCAGTGACGAAGTCATTCAGTTTATAAAATAGATAACCTTATGAAAATATTTTCACTGTTCTTGTTGTTACTAAGCTTTACTTTAAGTGCTCAAAATTTAGCGCTTGACCCGACAAATATTTACCCTAAAGTAAAGTTTGAAACCTCTATGGGCGATATTATTTTAGAACTGGATCGTGTCAAGGCGCCAATTACGGTTGATAATTTTCTAATGTATGTTGTCAATGGTCGGTATAACAACACACTTTTTCATCGCATCATGCCTGATTTTATTGTTCAAGGTGGAGGTTATGATACCGAATTTGGTCCAATAGAACTTTATAACGACATTGTTAACGAGTCAGGTAACGGCTCAAAAAATGAAGTCGGTACTATTGCCATGGCAAAAGAAAATCGCCCTCATACGGCTAATAGTCAATTCTTTTTTAATGTTGGTGACAATAAAAATTTAGACCCCGGTAGGCATTGGGGCTATACAGTATTTGGCAACATTATTGAGGGTGAAGAAGTTATGACCGCGATGTCTGAGGTAAAGACACACTTTGATGAAAGTTTAAGTTGGGATGATGTGCCCATTAAACCAGTAATACTGATTAAAGCAACACTCTTACCTGAGGATAATTAATAAGCAGCTAACATACTGTCGGTTAACACTAATTTTTTTCTTTATGTTTATACTCGATTAGTAAAGTATAAACATAAAGGCTGAAATTCAGATTATAAATAGTAACTATTGGTAAATAATGGTTGAACATATTATTTGCTAAAATATATTAAGGAGTTTAAATGATAATTGATCAGTTCATCAATGATAAAACAACTCAATTAGAAGTATATATTACCTCAGTAATTGATAAGTCATTAAACTATATTGAACTTGACCTATTCGTTGTCGATACGATGAGTGAATGGACGTTACTTGAAGTTACCGATGAAAGCCCTAACAATGCCAAAGAGCGTGTTTTTTGGCACTTACTTCACGAGATTAGTTTGCATGGTGCTCAAACAATTGAACATAATCTTTATTTCAAAAGTGAAATAAAGGCTTGTCTTGATTTCTTTTCAGGAACTGGCAGCTATCCCATAGATTGTGTCGGCTGGCGTCCTATCGCTTAATTTTATTGTTGAATGATTTTCCACTTCTGTTATTAATAACTTTTTGATATTCTGGATAATCTTATTAAATCATGAATGACAACTAGGTTATAATTTCGATGGCATCCTCTGCTTTAAAAGATTCAATCTTCAACCGACGAATGCTTATTTGTATATTTACTGGTTTTAGTTCGGGACTTCCCTTATTTATTCTTTATCAGCTTGTACCTGGCTGGCTGAGATCTGAAGGGGTTAGTCTAACGGAGATTGGCCTTTTTTCACTGATTGGTATCCCTTATGTTTGGAAATTCATTTGGTCTCCCTTTATGGATCGCTATTCTCTACCTCTGTTAGGTCGGAGGCGGAGCTGGATGCTATTTACCCAAATTGCTTTGCTACTTTCAATAGCTTGCTTTGGATTTGTTAACCCCGTTATCGATATTTGGTCGGTTGCTTATCTGGCCGCCGCCGTTGCTTTTTTTAGCGCTAGCCAGGATATTGTCCTAGATGCTTATCGTCGTGAGTTGTTGCCTGATAATGAACTAGGCCTTGGCAATTCTATACACGTTCAAGCTTACCGATTATCAGGTTTAGTACCAGGTTCACTCGCTTTTATTTTAGCTGACCATATAAGCTGGCAATCTGTATTTTTGATTGTTGCTGTCTTTATGTTTGTTGGTATCTTCCTTACGTTATCAATAAAAGAAATCAACCAAGAAATGGCTGCCCCTAAAACATTACGAGAAGCTGTTGTTTTACCCTTTAAAGATTTTATCAATAGGAAAGGTTTAAAACCTGCGCTGGAAATTTTAGTCTTCTTATTTCTCTATAAGCTGGGTGATAGCATGGCGACAGCGTTGCAAACACCTTTTTTTATTGACTTAGGTTTTAGTAAAACAGAAATTGGTGTCGTTGCTAAAACAGCGTCTTTAATAGCGATGACTATTGGCCTAGCGGTTGGTGGTATCGTTATGATTAAATTGAGCATTAACCGTGCCTTATGGCTTTTTGGTTTTGTGCAAATTATCAGTATCTTAGGTTTTGCTGCTCTTGCGGAAATTGGTCATAATAGCTATGCTTTAGCTATGGCTATGGGCTTTGAATATTTAGGTGTCGGTTTAGGTACTGCTGCCTTTACCGCATTTATTGCTAAAACCACAAATCCAGCATTTGCAGCAACACAATTCGCTTTATTTACCGCATTAACTGCCCTGCCACGTACTTTTGCTAATGCAACTACCGGCGTGATAGTTGAGCAAATAGGTTGGACCAACTTTTACTTCATCTGTACCTTAATTGCGGTCCCTGGCATGTTAATGCTATTGAGAATTGCACCTTGGAACGAAAATAAAACCCCATTAGATAACACAACAAAGGTTACCCCATGATCAAATTTTTATTTCTCCTCCCTATTATCATGTGCTTCATATGGTGGAAGTATCTCAACACTAAAGGTTTTAGTGTTAAAGAGGGTATAAGAGGCTTTATTTACATATTAATATTTAACACTGTCATCATAAGCTTTTTCATTACCATGATTTTTATTACGCACTGACTTTCGGACTCTGCCTTAAATAAACCCTATGGTGGCTAGACTATTTGCCAGTTATTGACCTGTTTTAACACTTCAACTTTACCTCGAATTTGTGCATAAGGTAATTGTTCACACAGGGAAAAACCTGGCATTTGCCTGACTTTATTTCGAGTAAAAATAGGAATACTCATTCCACAAAGAAATCGACAACAGGTTTCAGTGGACAACGGTAATTGAACTTTAGTTGATAGTTGCGTAATAAAGTTTGATAACACGTGTGATAATTGCTCATCACTTGGCCATTTAGCATCATAGGTATAGCTAAGTTTTGCTACTTGTCCTCGACAAACAGAACAATGGCCACAGCCATTACTTTCTGATTTCTCTATTAACGCATTAAAAGTAAAGTCATCAAAGTATGCTGAAAGATTAGCCGTTAAACAGCTATTTAATTCAAAAAAACGTATCAGTGCTGATATCCGTTTTATTTCTTTTTCTTCCTTTTCTATAAAGTATTGATGCAGGTTTTTAACGAGTGCTGGCGCCAATAATTTAGTGACATCAATCTTAAAAACCTCAGTCATCCCTTTAGTTTCCAAAACAATTAATTGCTGTTCGTGTAAAAAATCTAATGCAGCAACAACACGGTTTCTGTCAACATTACCCGTAGCTAGTAACTCATCGAAATTTAAACTACCCCATACTTTTTTAAAGACCGTATGACCAAAAATCGTCGTTAAAAAAGCTTTTCTATCTGGATTGAAACCAGCCAGAATTTCCTCTTTTGTTTTTAACAGTTTAATTTTAAAATCGGTAAAATAAGCATATAAGGGTTCAATCACGCCGTGTAACTCTAACTGTACTAATAGGGTTTTTAACGGTAATTGACGAATATTGCTTTCATTCACTAACGGTAAAACCTGTAACTCCCAACGACTTTCACTTTTAATCGTATTAGTATCTGATAAAGGGTGGCACTCAGCTTTAATATTATCAATAACCGCTGCAATACTGCTTACTTCAGGTGTATCACCATAAACAAAATTTTCAACGGTATTTAAGCCATCCAGATTTGCTAAAGTGATGCACACAGATGATGCGCCATCACGTCCTGCTCGGCCAATTTCTTGGCTATAATTTTCAATTGACTTAGGTAGGTCATAGTGAATAACAAAACGTATATCAGATTTATCAATGCCCATTCCAAAAGCTATAGTTGCGACAATAACTTGCACTTTGCCTTGCATAAAGTCAGCTTGTATATTTTGACGCTTATCAGTGTCGAAACCTGCATGATATGGCTGTGCATTGATACCATGAGTCGATAGAAAACTTGCTACCTGCTCAGCACTTTGTTGTAAGGTGACATAAACAATACCTGATCCTAAATGAGATTTAACCAGTGATAATAACTCATTATTTTTGTTTTCATTACCGACGGGTACCACAGACAAATCAAGATTTTGTCGATAAAAGCCGGTTTGTACAATATGTTGCTGATCAATAGCAAATTTAGCAGCCATATCAAGCTTAACTTGCTTGGTGGCGGTTGCGGTTAATAAGAGAACCAATGGAATATTTAATTCTTGTCGGTAATTAGGCAGCTTTAAATAGTCAGGGCGAAAGTTATGCCCCCATTCAGAAATACAATGGGCCTCATCAACCACCAGCATTGAAACCGGAACTGATTGAATAAACTGGCGAAAACGTTCATTTTTAAAACGCTCCACTGAGACCATTAATATTTTAATGTTACCATTTCTAACATCTGTCATGATTTCTTGTGCTTGATTACCTTTTAAGGTTGAATCAATGCTAGCAGCCGCGATACCTTTTTTGGCAAGAAAGCTTAATTGGTCTTTAATCAGGGCTAATAATGGCGAAACAACTAAGGTTAAATGGGGTAAATGCAGAGCTGTTAATTGATAGCACAATGACTTACCAGAACCCGTAGGAAATATTGCTAATGAAGATTGATGGTTAAGCAGCTGAGTAACCGTTTGCTCTTGCCCTTGACGAAAAGCGTCAAAGCCAAAATATTGCTTTAATGAATTTTTTAACACGTTATTTTACCCATTTCCCTTAAACTCTAGGTTACAATAATTTGGCATTTTTCTATGAAAATCATTATAGATACACTAAGAACCTTGCTCAATAATCGTAAAACCATTCTATTGAATATTGTCCCAGACTTACTTATAAATATAAAACGATAATACCTTTAGTCTAAATTTGCGCAGCGATGACACTTATTTCAACCAAAAGTACCTCTCTCGCCATAGGTGCAGCGACACAAGCTCTGGCGGGTGCATAACCGTCAGGAATCCAAGCATCCCAAACCGCATTCATTTCACTAAAGTAACTCATATCTTTAACATAAATAGTTGCCGATAATATATGCTCGCGATCACTTCCCGCTTGCAATAATAGCTCATCTACTTTAGCAAGCATTGAACTAGTTTGCTCGGTAATGCCCTTGGTGGCATCTTTACACACTTGCCCACATAAATAGACTGTACCATTATGTTTAACTATTCTGCTCATTCTCGTTTGGGTGTCTAATCTTTGTATTGTCATTATTTTTGCTTCTCTTGTTTAATTGACATTGTCTTCTATTTTCAATTTCGGCTGGTTTGTTCTCTTTTCAAAAAAAATAAAGCCCTAACGTTTTATACCTTAGGGCTTCAAAATTAATAAATCAATTGAACTGAAATGTAAATCAGTGTGAACTTATGACAACATACTTCAGTTGACTTAGCCCCAATAACACTCAATTATTCCCATTCAATAGTCGCAGGTGGTTTACCTGAAATATCATAAACCACACGAGAAATCCCGTCTATTTCATTAATAATACGGTTAGAAACCAATCCTAGGAAATCATAAGGTAGATGTGACCAAATAGCTGTCATAAAATCAATAGTTTCGACACAACGCAATGACACAACCCAGTCATATTTCCGAGCATCACCCATAACGCCAACAGAGCGTACTGGCAAAAATACCGTAAAGGCTTGGCTAACTTTGTGATACAAGTCATGTGAATGGAGTTCTTCAATAAATATTGCGTCCGCTCGACGTAATAAGTCACAGTATTCTTTTTTCACTTCACCTAAAACACGCACACCTAAACCTGGGCCAGGAAATGGATGACGATATAACATGTCGTAAGGTAATCCTAACTCTAAGCCAATTTTACGGACTTCATCTTTAAATAACTCACGTAAGGGTTCAACTAATCCAAGTTCCATATCATCAGGTAAACCACCCACATTGTGATGAGATTTAATAACATGCGCCTTACCAGTGGCTGATGCAGCAGACTCAATAACATCGGGATAAATAGTGCCCTGAGCTAACCATTTAGCATTTTCAAGTTTTTTCGATTCTTCATCAAATACTTCAATAAAGACGTTACCAATAATTTTACGTTTTTTCTCAGGATCGGCTTCACCTTTCATCCGGTCTAAGAATCTATGCTCTGCATTAACGTGAATGATATTTAGACCAAAATGATCACCAAACATATCCATGACTTGTTGAGGTTCGTCTAAACGAAGCAAACCGTTATCAACAAATACACAGGTAAGTTTGTCACCAATTGCCCGTTGCAACAACATGGCGACAACAGACGAGTCAACACCACCCGATAAACCTAAAATAACTTCATCATCACCAATTTGTTTTTTCATTTTGGCGATGGCATCTTCAATTATTGTGGCTGAGGTCCACAGCTTGTCGCATTGACAAATATCAACAACGAAGTTTTCTAAAATACGTGTGCCTTGCTTAGTGTGAGTCACTTCAGGATGAAATTGAACACCGTAAAATTTCTTAGCCTCATTTGCAATGGCGCCAAAAGCACAACTGGGTGTTTGAGCGACAGTAATAAAACCATCAGGAATGGCAGATACTTTATCGCCGTGGCTCATCCAAACGTCAAGTAGGGTATTACCATTATCGCCAATGCTATCTTCAACATTATTAAATAAAGCAGATTGAGCAATCAACTCAACCGAGGCATAACCAAACTCTTTATGTTCAGAGCTTTCAACGCCACCGCCAAGTTGTTCTGCCATAGTTTGCATGCCGTAGCATATGCCTAAGACAGGAACACCGGCATTAAAAACATATTCAGGTGCGCGTGGAGAGTTGTCTTCAGTAACGGACTCTGGTCCACCAGCAAGAATAATCCCGGTTGGGTTAAAACTTTCAATTTGCTCTTGAGTAACATCCCAAGACCAAAGCTCACAATACACACCTATTTCACGAACACGACGAGCAATGAGTTGAGTGTACTGCGAACCAAAATCTAATATCAGTATGCGGTGATCATGAATATTTTGACTCATAATGATTTTCTCTTCTAAAAAGTAAAACAGGCTGACTAATAGCCAACCTGATAAAATTTGTGTTTATGGCCTTAAGCCCAAAAAACAAAAAGTAGTTCTATTAACTAGAACGATAATTGGGTGCTTCTTTTGTTATGGTCACGTCATGAACATGTGACTCGCCCATACCTGCAGAAGTTATTTTCATAAATTCAGGTTTAGTTCGCATGGTTTCAATATCTTTAGAGCCTGTTAGACCCATAGATGAACGCAAACCACCCATTTGCTGATGGATAATAGCTGCTACAGGTCCCTTATAAGCGACCCGACCTTCAATACCTTCTGGTACTAATTTGTCAGCTTCACCGTCAGACTTTTGGAAGTACCTATCGCTTGAACCTTCTTTTTGGCTCATAGCACCGAGTGAGCCCATACCACGATATGACTTGTAGTATCGACCTTGAAAAAGTTCGACCTCACCTGGAGACTCTTCAGTTCCAGCAAGCATACTACCTACCATCACACAGTGTGCACCGGCGACTAATGCTTTGGCAATATCGCCAGAAAAACGAATACCGCCATCGGCAATAACCGGAATACCCGTACCTTTTAATGCCTCTACAGCATTAGAGATAGCAGTTAATTGAGGTACACCTACACCAGTAACAATACGCGTTGTACAAATTGAACCTGGGCCAATCCCTACTTTAACTGCATCCACACCAGCATCAGCTAACGCCTTTGCACCAGAACCTGTAGCGACATTACCCGCAACTATTTGTAAGTCTGGGTACTTATCTCGCGTTTCTTTTACTCTATTTAATACCCCTTGAGAATGGCCATGTGATGTATCAATTAACAATACGTCAACACCAGCAGCAACCAAAGCGTCTATACGCTCATCCGTACCAGCACCAACACCAACTGCCGCACCTACACGTAAACGACCTAATTCATCTTTACAGGCGTTAGGTTTGTTTTCGGCTTTTTGATAATCTTTAGCGGTGATAAGACCACATAATTTAAAAGCATCATCAACCACCAATATTTTTTCAATACGATGCTCGTGCATTAAACCCAAAATTTCTTTTCGTGCAGCACCTGCTTTCACTGTGACTAAATCTTCTTTAGCCGTCATTAACTCTGACGCAGGTTTAGTCAAATTTGTTTCAAAACGAAGATCACGCCCTGTAATGATACCGACTAAATTGTTTGCCGTATCGACAACAGGGAAACCTGAAAAGCCTAAGTCATCTGCTTTGTGCATGATTTGTTCAATAGTATCTGACGCACTGACTGTGGTAGGCTCTGAAACAATACCACTTTCATATTTCTTAACTTGAGAAACATTATCAGCTTGTTCAGCTATGGTCATATTTTTATGAATAAAACCTAAACCACCCTCTTGAGCAAGTGTAATAGCTAAACGCGCTTCAGTTACTGTGTCCATAGACGCAGAAACCATAGGGACATTTAAAGTGATTTTACGGGTTAAACGGGTTTTTAAGTCGGCTGTATGAGGAAGTACCGTTGAATGAGCAGGTACAAGTAAAACATCATCAAAGGTTAAAGCTTCTTGGGCAATTCTTAGCATCGCAATATGGCACCTTAGTTAAGGATTCGGTTAAGGAGTAGAGTATATATTGCGGCAGAATTTTAACCGTTTTATTGTTTTAGGACAACCTATTTTTGCGTTAATCCCCTTAAAAAGCTCTTAATTTAATGATTAACGTTAAAATGCATTGTATCCAAGATAAAATCATTAAATAATAGCTAATAATTTTAAATGTTATTTTTATATTTATGAGCCAACAACATATTTTACAAGTCAGTGAACTTACTAAAAAAGTCCGCTTTATACTAGAGAGTGAACTAAGTCGCGTTTGGTTATGTGGCGAAATCTCGAACTTTGTTGGCGCTAGTTCTGGCCATTGGTATTTATCACTTAAAGACAGCAAATCTCAGGTCCGATGCGCAATGTTTAAAGGCGCAAACAAAAATGTCAGATTATCACCTCGTAATGGCCAGCAAGTTCTAGTAAGAGCAAAAGTTTCTTTATATGAACCTAGAGGTGACTTTCAATTAATCATTGAACAAATGGAAGATGCTGGCACAGGTCTATTACGCCAACAGTTTGAACAATTAAAGCAAAAGCTTAGTGCTGAAGGATTATTTTCTCACTATCATAAGCAAATAATCCCTAAGCACTTACAAACTATTGGTATAGTTACCTCTCCCACAGGTGCAGCTGTTAAAGATATTTTGACCGTATTGAGACGAAGAAACCCTAATTTAGCGGTTATCGTTTATCCAGCGCTTGTTCAAGGCACACAAGCGGCAAACGATATTGTAAAAGCAATCAATATCGCCAATACAAGAAAAGAATGTGATGTGTTAATTGTTGGTCGTGGT
>TARA_B110001469_G_scaffold124404_1_pt1 | contig 79891 bp, 77 predicted proteins | sample TARA_B110001469 | Tara Oceans TARA_B110001469 (sample SAMEA4397034) | marine metagenome | biome: Polar Biome; feature: [SRF] surface water layer (ENVO:00010504); material: water (ENVO:00002006), including particulate matter (ENVO:01000060) such as... | depth 5 m
TTTTGTTTACATACTGATCGTAATCTCTAATTGGCTTCACATCGATTTGTGATCCAGGTAAGAATGCTTCAATACCAAATACATCGACAATCATACCACCTTTGGTACGACATTTAACAAAACCGTTTACAATTTCTCCAGTTTCATTAGCAGCGATCACACGATCCCATGCTTTGATAACTCTAGCCTTACGGTGAGAAAGAATCAATTGACCTGTTGCATCTTCACGCACATCAATTAAAACTTCTACTTTGTCTCCAATAGTAAGGTTTGGATTGTAACGAAATTCGTTTAATGAAATAACACCTTCAGATTTTGCATTGATATCAATAATCGCATCGCGATCAGAAATATGAATAACAGTACCTTCAACAACTTGATCATCAAGAGTGTCTACAAAATTACTTGCAACTAACTTCTCAAATTCATCGAGTTTAGCATCGTCCACAGGGTCAATACCCTCTTCGTAATTATGCCAGTTAAAATCTTTTAGGAATTGCTCAGGATTTGCTTGAGCTTCGTTTACTTCTGGAGTTTCTACTGCGGTAGTTTCTGCAGTTACTTCTTCCAAATTTGTGTTTTCTTGTTCAGCCATGGCTGTTTTAAAATTTGTATTTTACAGAAGCTAGATTCGATTAAGCCCTTCTATAAAAGCGTTATTAATTAAAGTTAATTCCTTTTACTGAATCTATTATTTGCTAAAAGGAGTGCAATGTTACGATTTATCTCTAATGATTCCAAATGATTTCTTATCTGTTTTTAAGAGAGAAGCTATGAATGTTATAATTTTGAATTTACAAGTGCTAAAACTTGTTCAAATTGCTGCTCCAAACTTAGATTTGAATTGTCAATTTCAATGGCATCATCGGCTTTAAAAAGCGGAGAATCTTCTCGTGTAGAATCGAGATGGTCTCGTGAAGTAATGTTTTCAAGAACAGCTTCAAAAGTGACCACAGTGCCCCCTCCTATCAGTTCGTCATAACGACGTTGGGCACGTGTATCTGCTGAGGCTGTCATAAATAGTTTCAATTCAGCATCAGGAAAAACCACGGTTCCAATATCTCTTCCATCCATCACAATTCCTTTGTCAGCCCCCATTTGCTGTTGTAAGGCTACCAATTGTTGGCGTACTTCTGGGACTGCTGCTACCGTACTCACGGTATTTGAAACTTCCATGGTACGAATTTCGGTATCCACATTCACGGAATTCAAGTAAATTTCAGACGCTTTTAAGGCTTCATTGTATTGAAAAGTCACTTTGATCAATGGCAACTGATTTATGAGGGCTGCTGTATCCAGCAACTTGTCTTGAATTAGTTTGTGTTGTAATGTGTACAATGCGACTGCGCGGTACATCGCCCCAGAATCTACATACACATATTGAAGTTTTTGTGCTAATTGTTTAGCGAGCGTACTCTTCCCTGTTGAAGAAAAACCATCGATGGCAATTGTTATTTTTTTCACTATTGTAAATTTATTTGAAGTCCTAGAAAACTTGTATTTGCCGCCGATGAATAGCGTGCATGCGTGTAACTAAACCTCAATTTATTAAATTTCAAGCCAATCCCAAAAGAAAGCCCTGAAAAATTTCGTTGTTCTAAAATCTTTAACTCCGCTGCCCTTCTAAAACTATACCCCACTCGAATGTTAAATCCTTTATCTGGGAATAATTCTAATCCGAGAATGGTATGCCGTATTATATTGCTAAAAAACCCGACTTCTTCGGGGGTTTGCGTACCATTCAAATCGGTGGTGCCACGGGCGGGATTCTCAGTGGCTATGGGCCACTGTTGTAAATTTTCTAATGTCAAATGCCATCTTAACGGCACATTTTCAAGTTTTTGAGAAAACCCAAGATCAATTTCAAATGGCAAAGATTCTTTCACTCCTGCATAGGTTGTTAATTGCTTTCCAAAATTACGAATGACCAATGCCGCATTAAAATCTAAATACTCATTTATATATATAAAACCCACATCGGTAGCAATACCAAAGGAATTATATTGTTCTAGTTTAGAAGATATCAACTTAAGGTTTGCTCCTACATAAAAATCTGAATACCCAATTTGAGTCGCATATCCCGCAGAAAAAGCAGCTTCACTTCCTGAAAATTCTCCTGTGCTTATTCCATTTTCATCATAGCCATCAAAACTACCATAATTCACATAAGTCATTCCAACATGAAAGGTTTGCGTTCTTCGATCCCATGTGTACGCATAGGCGGCTGTTCCGTAACTAATATCTCCTAAATAACTCGAGTAGTTCACTGCCAATTGGTTGTCCATTTCCACATTAATGGTCGCAGGATTGTACAACGCTTGTGTGACATCATAATCCACATTCGTGATGGACTTCCCACCCAAAGCAGCTTGGCGTGGTGAGGATATTAAATTTAGAAATTGGTATGTAGATTCGCCTCCTAATTGAGCGTGCACAGCACTACTACAACTCAGAACCAAAAAAAACGACACCAATATCCTCATTCGCATGCAAAAATATATAAATCAATTCTAAAACGAATATTAGAAGGGTTTATTTTGAGCTGTGCCCAAATATTAAAAATTAGAGTGTTTTTGCGTTTTTTACTTTTTGATTTGTAATCGCGATATCGATCACTTCACTCATTTCTGAAACAAAATGAAACGTTAAGCCCTTTAGATATGTTTGATTGATATCCTCAATATCACTTTTATTTTCTTTTGAAAGAATAATCTCTTTGATTTTTGCGCGCTTGGCAGCCAAAATTTTCTCTTTGATACCCCCTACTGGAAGTACTTTCCCTCGCAAGGTAATTTCGCCTGTCATTGCTAAACTCTTCTTTATTTTTTTCTGTGTAAATAAAGACACCAAAGAAGTTAACATCGTAATTCCAGCACTTGGCCCATCTTTTGGAGTGGCACCTTCTGGAACGTGGATGTGTACATTATAGCTGTCAAAAATATCTGATTTTAAACCATATAAACCCGCATTTGCTTTGATATATTCCATCGCAATGGTTGCCGATTCTTTCATCACTTTACCTAAATTTCCAGTGATATTTAAGGTCCCTTTTCCTTTAGATAAAATAGATTCAATAAATAAAATATCGCCTCCGACACGTGTCCATGCCAAGCCAGTGACTACACCAGCAACATCATTATTTTCATATTTATCACGCTCTAATTTTGCACTGCCTAAAACTTTAACAATCGCTTCGTTAGAAACCTTAACATCATAAGATTCTTCCATCGCAATGTTTTTGGCAGCATAACGCACCATTTTAGCGATTTGTTTTTCAAGTCCACGAACTCCTGATTCTCTTGTATAACCTTCTACAATTTTTTCTAATTGAGGTTGTGCAATTTTGAGATCGGAAGTTTTCATTCCGTGTTCTTTAATTTGCTTTGGCAATAGGAATTTCTTTCCTATTTGAACTTTTTCTTCAATCGTATATCCACTTACGTTGATAATCTCCATACGATCTAAAAGTGCGGGCTGAATGGTGTTCAAACTGTTAGATGTGGCTACAAACATGACTTTAGAGAGGTCATACCCCATTTCTAAAAAGTTGTCGTAAAACTCCGAATTTTGTTCCGGGTCTAAAACTTCTAACATTGCCGACGACGGATCTCCTTGATTGGAACTCGAAAGTTTGTCAATTTCATCCAACACAAATACAGGGTTGGAAGTACCTGCCTTTTTTAAACTTTGCAAAATTCGTCCGGGCATGGCTCCAATATATGTTTTTCTGTGGCCTCTAATTTCCGCTTCATCTCGAAGGCCTCCTAAGGAAACTCGTACATATTCTCTTCCCAAAGCTTCTGCAATGGATTTTCCTAAAGATGTTTTACCAACACCTGGAGGGCCATACAAACAAAGAATCGGAGATTTCATGTCTTTTCTGAGTTTCAAAACCGCCAGATATTCAATAATTCGACGTTTGACTTCTTCTAAACCAAAATGATCGCGGTCCAGTATTTTTTGAGCCCGCTTCAAATCAAAATTATCTTTACTAAAAGAATCCCATGGTAAATCTAAAAACAGGTCTAAATAATTGCGTTGAATTGAGTACTCCGCAACTTGTGGATTCATGCGTTGTAACTTTCCAATTTCTTTATTAAAATGCGCCTCTACCTTTTCGTTCCATTTCTTTTTAACGGCACGCGCTTTCATTTCTTCAATTTCCTCCTCGTAGCTCACTCCACCCAATTCTTCTTGAATGGTTTTGATTTGCTGTTGTAAGAAATATTCGCGCTGTTGCTGATTCATGTCGCTTTGCACTTTGGACTGAATATCATTTTTGAGCTCTAAACGTTGAAACTCAACATTCATGTGCTTTAAAGTGAGTAAAGCACGTTCTTGAAGGTCATGGACTTCTAGTAATTTCTGTTTTTCAACAACCGATAAATTCATATTTGAAGACACAAAATTGATCAAAAACGAACTGCTTTCAATATTTTTAATTGCAAAAGATGCTTCGCTAGGAATCGTTGGACTTTGCTTTATGATTTTAAGTGCAAGATCTTTAATCGACTCTATGATTGCTGGGAATTCTGTGGTGCTTAAAGGACTCACTTCAGGAACATCCTGAATTTTAGCAACCATATAAGGGGTTTCTGAAACCATTTCAGAAATTTCAAATCTCTTTTTACCTTGAATGATGACGGTCGTATTTCCATCGGGCATTTTAAGTACTTTTAAAATACGTGCAACGGTTCCTGTTGTATAGATATCATCAATACTAGGGTCTTCTATACTCTCGTCCTTTTGAGAAACCACGCCAATCACTTTAGAACCTGAATTCGCTTCGTTAATTAACTGAATGGACTTATCGCGCCCCGCCGTAATTGGGATGACGACTCCTGGAAATAAAACGGTATTGCGTAGGGAAAGAATCGAAATCGTTTCTGGAAGTGATTCATTTTTTATTGCTTCTTCATCTTCAGTAGTCATCAAAGGAATTAACTCTGAATTTTCGTCAAAGTCTTGTAATGACAAACTGTCAAGCATTGTAAATTTTGATTTGCTCATAGGTATATTAGGTCATTCTGTCATAAAACAGAACTGATTTGATATTAATAGTTCGTATAATACGGAAGTTATCTTCTTTTAACAGAGTAGATGCTTACGTTATATTTACTAAAGTTCAATTGTTATGCCAATGTGAGTTTTGACGGGATTAATAAGAGATTATTTGACATGTTCGGTAGCTTTGATACGGTTTAATACAATGTAGGAAATCGCAAAAAAGACCGCCAATGAGAGCACAGAATATTGCATAGAATCTGTGAGCACAATGAGCAATCCAAATACAAACATTCCTAATACAATCGCTAATTTTTCGGTGACATCATAGAAACTAAAATAAGTAGCGTGGTCATGCGTCTCTGGCAACAACTTAGAATAGGTCGAACGTCCAATGGATTGGGTTGCACCTAAAACAAATCCTAGTACAATGCCTAAGCCATAAAAATAGTAATCCACATTCGCTTGACTCTTATCTAAAGAAAAGGCCAAAAAACAAACACCTCCCCAAATAATAAGGGTCAGTTTTAAGGTTCTGATATTTCCGATTTTAGTGGATAATCTTGAAAATAAATAGGCTCCAAAAATAGCAACTACTTGTACAAGTATAATCGTAAGGATTAAATTTGAAGTTGGCAATCCAAGTTCGTTGCTTCCAAATATTCCAGCCATCAACACAATGGTTTGAACCCCTACACTGAAACAGAAAAAGGAGACTAAAAAGTATTTAAGCTGCGGGTAATTGACGAGCTCTTTAAAAACAATCTGTAATTCTTTAAGCCCTTTCCATATAAAATCTTTTTCAGGTTTCTGGTTATAGACGTTGTTTGGCAAACGTCGGTACGTAAATTGAGCAAAGCCCAGCCACCAAATACCCACCAATAGAAAGGTGATTCGTGGTGCTAAAGTAGGATCTGTAATTCCAAACCACTCTGGTTTTTCTACCATTATAAGACTAAAAACAAGTAATAATACCGAGCCTGCATAGCCGTAAATAAATCCCTGAGCACTGACTTTATCTTGTTGTTTTGGAAAGGCAACTTCGGGTAAATAGGCATTATAAAACACCAAGCTTCCCCAAAATCCGATGCTTGCTAAAATGGTGAATGTGAGTGCAACCCATAAAGTTTCTGGTCCCGTAAAAAAGAATAAACCCATCACGGAGAGTGCTCCCAAAAGGCAAAAGAATTTCAAAAATTTTAATTTATTACCCATATAATCCGCAATGGCGGAAAGTATCGGTGAACAACAGGCCACTATTAAAAACGAGAATGACAGTGTGTAATCATACAAAGTGGTCGGATTCCAGAGCATCCCTAAATAGGGTATATCCCCAGCTTCGTTCGCAAATGAGCTGGTCATACTGCTGTAATAGATTGGGAATATTGCTGTACTAATGACTAGTGGATATACGGAGTTTGCCCAGTCATAAAATGCCCAAGCTTTGGTCAATTGCTTACTTCCTTTTTCAAATTTTTTCATAAAAAAGCTGCTTAAGTTAGTTAAGCAGCTCCTAATTTAATGATTTAATTCAATTATGGAGTCAATATTACCTAAAAGATGACACTCCAAATTTGCGGGCTTCTTCTTTTGCCTTGGCTGCTAATGCTCTTAAATTGGCGATTCGAGAATCATTTGACGGGTGTGTACTTAAAAATTCAGGTGGACCTTTCCCTCCACTATTTGCTTTCATGCGTTCCCATAATAATGACGCTTCGTCGGGGTCATAGCCTGCAATGGCCGTGAGGTATAAACCGATTTGATCCGCCTCCGTTTCGTGCGCTCGACTAAAAGGCAGCATCCCTCCAACAGAAGAGCCAACTGCAAAGGCTTGCATCCATATATTCTGTTCTGACTCACTTTTGTCTTTTGTAGCCATCGCAACTCCTACTCCTACCCCTTGTTGAATCATTCCTGCACTCATGCGTTGCTGACCGTGATTTGCCAAGGCGTGGGCAACTTCGTGACCCATAATAGCAGCGATGCCGGCCTCATTTTCAGCGATTGGTAAAATGCCTGTATAAAACACAATTTTACCGCCTGGCATACACCAAGCATTCACTAGTTTATCATCGACTAAATTGTATTCCCATTTATAATCTTTTAAATACCCTTGGTGGTTATTGGCATCTAACCAACGTTCTGCAGCCACTGAAATTCGCTGTCCTACTCGAGTAATCATTTCCGCATCAGGAGTTCCTTTAATAACTTTGTTTTCAGAAAGAAATTTATCGTACTCCGCAAAAGCCATTGGTAACAACTGTGTGTTTGGCATAAAGGCCATGGTTTTTTTTCCCGTAAACGGATTGGTCGCACAAGACAAACAAAAGAGACATATTATAAGAGTTAAAAGCTGATTTTTCATTTTTAATTTTTTTGTATTTTTAATTGCTAAAAACGTTTTACTGATTTGACACTGAAATAAACTTATAGTCACAAATTTATGTGAAAAAAAAGTAACTGATTAAATAAATACTTATTTTTAATAAAAATTTAAATCCCTACTCATGAATATAAAAAATATCATCTCAATTTGCATACTCTGTCTTCTATTTTCTTGTCAAACAACTGCCCAAAAAAAGGAAGTGTTTTCGGTTGTTAAAACCAAGCAAGAATGGAAAATGCAACTAAGTGAACTTCAATACCGTGTCTTGAGAGAAGCCGGCACCGAACGTGCATTTTCAAGTCCTTTAAATAAAATATACAAGTCTGGCATTTACAGTTGTGCCGCTTGTAATACTCCCCTATTCGATGGTGCAGACAAATTTGATTCGGGGTCAGGATGGCCTAGTTTTGACAAAGAAATTAAAGGGAATGTAACGTTTTCCGTCGATTATAATATTGGGATGGCACGCACCGAAGAACATTGTGCAACTTGTGGTGGTCACCTTGGACATGTATTTAACGATGGCCCCCGGAAAACAACTGGCAAACGGCATTGTATCAATGGCGCTGCTTTAATATTTACACCAACACCAAATGAGTAAAACCGATAAAAATTGGAAAGAAGAATTGACGGATGAGCAATACCGAATTCTTCGTAAGAAAGGCACTGAGATGCCACATTCAGGGACTTATAATCTGCATTTTGAAAAAGGCACCTATTGTTGTGCCGGATGTAATGAACCCCTTTTTGAAAGTAGTACCAAGTTTGATGCCCATTGTGGATGGCCAAGTTTTGACGAGGCAATCAAAGGGAAAGTTGAGTACATATCCGATAAAACTCTGGGTATGATCCGAACCGAAATTGTGTGTAAAACCTGTGACGGGCACTTAGGGCATGTGTTTAATGATGGGCCTACTGAATCCGGCACGCGCTACTGTGTCAACTCTGTGAGTCTGAAGTTTCGTTAAAAAAAGTAAGAACTATTTTTGTTTTTCTAAAGATTTTCTGTTAAGTTTAGAGTCTCATATCTAACTAAACAACACTAACTTATGGAAAATCAATCAATCGTAATCGTTACATCACTTATTTACTTAGCAGTCGCACTATTTTATGTGTACTGCTCGTGGAGATTATTTGAAAAAGCTGGAAGGCCTGGGTGGGAATGTATTATACCTATTTATGGCTCTTATATTTTGATTACAAAACTGGCAAAATTAGAGTGGTGGTATTTACTGTTACTCCTAATTCCTATTGTAAACATCTATGCAATTTTTAAAATCTACATAGAAATGGCAAAAAATTTCGGAAAATCTACAATGTACGGCGTAGGCTTAGTGATCATCGGATTTATTTTTATTCCTATGTTGGCGTTAGGAGATGATAAGTTTATAGAAGACAGTTCGGGAGAATAAGTTCTAGATTCACTTTGTATTAAAATCAATTTATTTTAAGATTTGAAAAATGAAGCTCCCTATCTAGAAAATGTATCTAAAGAATTTCACTACTATAAATCTTTAGGAGAAAAAACGATGGATCAACTTTCGGATACCGAATTAAATTGGACTGTAAACGAAGAGAGTAATTCTATAGCCACGATTGTCAACCATCTTTCTGGAAATATGCTATCGAGGTGGACAAATATTTTCAAAGAGGACGGCGAAAAATCATGGAGAAATAGAGACCAAGAGTTTATCAATGCTGCTATGGATAAAGACACTGTTTTAAACCATTGGAACAAAGGGTGGGATTGTTTTTTTGATACCTTTCATCAATTGGATGCAACAGATTTGAATCGCATTATCTACATCCGAAATCAGGGGCATTCAGTTCAAGAAGCTTTAAACAGACAGTTGGCACATTATGCGTATCACATTGGACAACTCGTTTTTTTGGGAAAACTTATCAAAAATACGAACTGGCAATCCTTGTCAATTCCTAAAGGGAACTCTGGAGATTTTAACGCTTCAAAATTTTCAAAAGAAAAAAGCAAAACACATTTTACTGAAGACCTTTAATATTACAATTAGGTTTTGTAAATTTGCAGCTTGAAACCAATTCAAAATACCGATTTTATGAGCAAATACGATGTTATCGTTTTAGGAAGTGGCCCAGGAGGTTACGTTACAGCAATTAGAGCTTCACAGTTAGGTCTTAAAACTGCCGTCATTGAGAAGGAAAGCTTAGGAGGCGTTTGTCTCAACTGGGGGTGTATTCCTACCAAAGCACTTTTAAAGTCTGCACAAGTATTTGAATACCTCAAACATGCGGATGATTATGGGTTAACAGTCAAAGAATTTGACAAAGATTTTGATGCTGTTGTGCAACGCAGTCGGAATATAGCCGATGGCATGAGTAAAGGCGTTCAGTTTTTAATGAAAAAAAATAAAATCGATGTTATTTCTGGTTATGGAACTTTAAAACCAGGGAAAAAAGTCGATGTTGACGGTACTGAATACAGTGCAGATCACATCATCATTGCAACAGGAGCCCGCTCACGTGAACTGCCTAATTTACCACAAGATGGTGAAAAAGTAATTGGCTACCGAAAAGCAATGACTTTAGAGAAACAACCTAAAAAAATAGTCATTGTAGGCTCTGGTGCTATTGGCGTTGAATTTGCTTATTTCTATAATTCTATGGGTACGGATGTTACGGTTGTGGAATATTTACCGCGCATTGTACCTGTCGAAGATGAAGATGTTTCTAAACAACTTGAACGGTCTTTCAAGAAAAGTGGGATTAAGGTTTTAACATCAACGGAAGTAACCTCTGTTGATACTTCTGGTGAAGGCGTGAAAGCGACCATCAAAACTAAAAAAGGAGAAGAGGTTTTAGAAGCTGATATGGTATTATCTGCTGTGGGAATCAAAACAAACATTGAAAATATTGGATTAGAAGATGTTGGCATTGTAACTGACAGAGATAAAATTTTAGTCAATGATTTTTACCAAACAAACATTCCAGGCTACTATGCAATTGGCGATGTAACTCCGGGGCCTGCCCTCGCACACGTTGCTTCGGCTGAAGGCATTTTATGTGTCGAAAAAATTGCAGGACAACATGTTGAAGCCATTGATTACGGAAACATTCCAGGTTGTACGTATTGTACTCCAGAAATTGCAAGTGTTGGACTGACAGAAGCGCAAGCTAAAGATAAAGGCATTGATATTAAAGTTGGTAAATTTCCTTTTTCTGCTTCAGGAAAAGCAAGTGCTGGCGGACATAAAGAAGGTTTTGTAAAAGTGATTTTTGATGCCAAATATGGCGAATGGCTAGGATGCCATATGATTGGGACTGGCGTTACGGATATGATTGCGGAAGCAGTCTTAGGCCGTAAACTTGAAACGACAGGCCATGAAGTTTTAAAAACAATTCATCCACACCCTACAATGAGTGAGGCAGTGATGGAAGCTGTGGCTGATGCTTATGGGGAAGTGATTCATATATAAACACAATACACGTATATACAAAAGACGATCTGAAAAGACCGTCTTTTTTGTTATAAGAAACTTTGCAATGCGAGCTCATAACTTTGCAAACCAAATCCAAGGATCACCCCTTTTGCGTTTGGAGATATATACGATTGATGTCTAAATTCTTCTCTGGCGAAGGTATTGGAGATATGCACTTCAATGACAGGCGTTTCAATGGCTTTGATAGCATCGCCAATTCCAACAGACGTGTGGGTATAAGCCGCCGCATTTAAAATAATACCATCGTAAGAAAATCCGACTTCCTGAATTTTATCGATCAACTCCCCTTCTATATTGGATTGGAAATAGGTTAAATCAAACGCCTCATATTTAGTTTTTAAATCTGCATAAAAGTCTTCGAAGGATTGAGCTCCATAAATACCGGGTTCACGTTTGCCGAGCAGATTAAGGTTTGGACCGTTTATAATAATAATTTTTTTCATATCACAAAAATACAAAAGTTATGGTATAAAAAAAGAGGAAGCGACGCTTCCTCTTTAATATAAAGTATTATAAGAATGTTTTATTAGAACTTGTACTGAACTCCAACAGAAAATTTCATGATTGACTCAGAGTCATCAGCATCTTCTACTGTGAAAGTAAAGTAGTCTAAATTAGCAGCTAAACCCCAGTTACCACCAAGAGAGTAATTGTAAGTTGCTCCAATGATCCAAGCACTTTCCATATCAACATCAAGTTCATCTACTCCTGAATCGATAGTTGCAGAAGAAAACGCATATTGAGGTTTGAAGTCAAAATCACCAAAAGAAATCATTGGTCCAACAGCAAAATATCCAATTCCAATACTACCATCATCACTACCTTCAATAGCATGGCCAGTAGCACCCCAGTTTACAGTTGCTCCCCATGTTTCATTGAAACGGTAACCTGCGTTGATAAGACCTAAATCTAAACCTGTTTTAGCTGTGTCAGCTAAATCTCCTTGTGGAATTGCTGCACCAATTGATACACCTACATACCCTTTAGAATCTTGAGCAGTCGTTGTGTTTGTTAAAAACAAAGCTAGTGCTGCAGTAAGTAATAATTTTTTCATAATTTTAATTTTTTAGTTTATGATTATTTATGCAAAATTAAACAAAATAATTAAAAAATACAATTCTAAAATTCAAAAATATTGAAAATAATTACATTTTATTAATATATATTGTGGATTGGTTCTCAAGGGAATAGTACGACAAACCTCTATAGATATACTGATTATACTCAGTAAAGCCTGAGGTTTAAGAACTCTGAAGTGTATTCTTTTCCTTTGACGCCACGTGTATCCTAATTAGTTTGATCCAATACAGCTTTAAAATTATTGTTTAAGTAATTACAGTGAAATTATAAACAAAAAAAAGGAAGCCTAAGGCTTCCTTTTTTTTGTTTAACTATTGAATATTAAAAATGTAACGCAAAACCAATGTTAAGTTGAATTAAATTTTCTTTAGAAAATTTGTCGTTCATAGATACATTGTAACGCAAACCAGGTTCAATAGAGACATTTGACCCTAAGAAAATTGCATAACCAGCTCCTAAGCCGACCCATGAAGGGTTTTCGTCATAATCTTTAATTATAGCTCCAGTATAATCAAGAGTTAAAGGAATTTTACTCATCAAGTAATACTTTGCTCCTAAACGGTATGAGAAAACATTAGAATCTGATACAGATTCGGCTGCATACCCCAACCCTACTTTAATTGCAAGGTCATCCATGATAAAATAACCGCCATCAAGTCCTAATGAATATACAATTTCTCCATCAGCAGAAAGAAGTGAAAATGATGTGGTTCCCACCATTTGATTGGCAATGTTCGTTTCAATTAATAAACTTCCTTTTTCAGTTTGTGCAGTAACAGTTGTTAAAGCGAATACAGCTACAGCTGTTAATAATAATTTTTTCATAATAGTTTTGGGTTTATATGATTAATAATTCGCCAAATGTATTATAAAATATCATAAAAAAAAAGCCCTCAACAGATGTGAGGACTTAGTTCTGAAAAACTGTTTAAGTGAATGTGTTAAAAAATTAAACAAAAAAAAGGAGCCCATAAGGCTCCTTTTTTATAATATTAAATGTTTGTTAGAACGAATAAACCGCTGCTAATACAAATGATGATAAGCTTTTTGAAGGCATTAAATCATTGTCCATAAAAGTAGCTTCTTCACTCCCTGAATCCAATCTGAATTCTGGCTTGATCATCAAGTTACCTACTGAATAATTTCCTGTTAAAGTCACTGCAAATACATCTGCATCGCCTTTGAAATCATAAGCACCAATACCACCAGCACCACCTTCAGTTTCAACAAAATATTCTGCTCTTAAACCTACAGAAAACTTATCTGAAGTTGATAATTGAGGATACAATGCAACACCTGCAAAACTAGTGTCAATATCAATATCATCGGTTGCGTCAAAATAAGCAGCATTAATTCCTAAGAAAAATGAGTCTGAAAAATCAATTCCACCTGTGAAATCAACTTCATAAGCACCTTGAGACGCTAAGTAATTTAAGTATTGTCCTTTGTACCCAAGCTGAACACCTACCGCATAATCGCCTGTAGGATTGTACTCAGTTAAATCTGTAGGATTCATAATCGCAGTCATTAAAGTAAGTTCGTCACCAAAATCAAAATCAGCTTTTATACCTGTATGACTGAACGGTCCGTAAGAAAATAAATACGATGTGCTGTAGTTAAAGTTTCCTACAGGTGAAATAACTTCATACCCTAAAAAAGTATTGAAATTACCCATTGTCAAGGTCACCTTTTCGCTTACATTCCAGTAGGCGTACAATTGATTGATCACGTTTGCAGTACCTGAATTCATTGGAGATGCAAAAACAGCATCCGTTCCTCTTGGTCCAAAAACTAAATCAGCAACAACTCCTACATTAGAAGCTTCATAGCTGGCAACAATATTTGCCATCCCTAATGAAAACCCTGAAAGGTTTGCAAATGAAGATCCTGGTGCAATTGCATTTTCGTCATTTGGAGCATCTAAATTTGCTCTGTAATAAGCGTCAACCGACCCAGTAAAAGTCAATTTTGGCTCTTCTTCTTGTCCGAATGCAAATCCTACAACGGCAAGAGATAATAAAGTAATTAATTTTTTCATAATCATTATTTTGTTTATATTTAACCTTGCAAATTTAAACAAAAAAAATATTTAAAACCTATAGATATTTACTTTAATCGTGAAAACCATACACTTTAAAGTACATTTAAGAGGATAACTAGAGTTCTTAAAAACAGTAAAAAATCATAAAAAAAGCTAAAATCAATTAAATGTTACTATAATTTTTGTAATATCGTTGTATAAATACTCAACTCATTAATACAACTCTATGAAACTTAAAATCACTCTATTACTATTTATATTAATAGCGAACCAAAACATTGGTCAGTCTCAGAACCAAGAGACCTATGCTTCTAGCATCACAGCCGAAGAATTAAAAGAAAAACTATACACCTATGCTTCTGATGAATTTGAAGGGAGAGAAACGGGTACCAAAGGACAAAAAATAGCTATAGAGTATCTAAAGAACTCCTATACAGATTTAGGAATCGCCGCAGCCAAGGCGGATGGAGATTATTTTCAAAATGTACCTTTAGTATTGGTAGAGACTCCAAAAGTGTCTATAACTATAGACACTACTTCATTTGAATATTATCAAGATTTTATAAGCATTACAGATGCAAAATCAAGCCTTATCAATTCGAGTGATATTGTTCTGGTTGGTTATGGAATTAAAGATGCACTTTATAATGATTATAAAGATATGGATGTGACCAATAAAATTGTAGTGGCTATTGCAGGCGAACCAAAAAATGAAGATGGCACCTATCTTATGAGTGGTACAGACGAAATTTCTAAGTGGTCTAACGGACGTCAAGCAATGCGATCAAAACAAAATACCGCCAAAGAATTGGGAGCTAAAGCCTTCTTTCTGATTAACGATGCGATGTTTAAACGCTATTCAAACTATTACAAAGCACGCGACGAACGTGGAGGCGAAAGTAATTTGGCCTTGGACGTGAATGAAGAGCCTATGTATGGTTTCTTGGTAAGCGAAGCAATGGGCGCCGTTTTATTGAAAACCAACACTATTGAAATCGATTTTGAACAAGTGAGTAAACCTATTACTTCTGAGAATGTCGCTGCCATGATTAAAGGAAGCGAAAAACCGGATGAATACATCATTCTATCGGCGCATTTGGATCATGTAGGGATGCACGACGGCGAAGTTTTTAATGGTGCTGACGACGATGGCTCTGGTACGGTTGCTATATTGGAAATCGCAGAAGCTTTTAAAGCAGCTCAAGAAAACGGTCAAGGACCTAAGCGGTCTGTGATATTCTTACATGTTACGGGCGAAGAAAAAGGATTGTTAGGATCACAATATTACACAGACTACGATCCGATTGTACCCTTAGCACAAACCGTTTCCAACTTAAACATTGATATGATTGGTCGTACCGATCCCAAAAGAACCGAAGGAAAACGCAATTACATCTACCTTATTGGAAGTGACAAACTAAGTACCGATCTTCACAAGCTTTCTGAGGAAATGAATACAAAATACACCAACATTGAATTGGACTATACTTATAATGACGAGAACGATCCCAATCGTTTTTACTACCGATCGGATCATTATAACTTTGCTAAAAACAACATTCCTATCATATTTTATTTTAATGGAACTCATGCCGATTACCACAAAGCAACGGATACACCAGATAAAATTGAATACGATCTATTAGAAAACAGAACCCGATTGGTGTTTCATACTGCTTGGGAATTGGCAAATAGAGACGACGCCGTTAGGGTTGATAAGGCTGTGGAGTAAAACACATCAAAAATTAAGTGTACAAAAAAAGCTTCTCTAAAATTTAGAGAAGCTTTTGCTTTTTGGGTGGAAGACCGGGTTCGAACCGGCGACCCCTGGTACCACAAACCAGTGCTCTAACCAGCTGAGCTACAACCACCGTTTGGCATTCAAATAATGCGTTTGCAAATGTATAGTATTTAGTATTTTATACAAACCTTTTTTTATATTATTTTAAGTCAAATAACGAATCTATTGCTGGAAGGCGTTCTACATTAAATCCTTCGGCATAGTCCACACCTACCATACGTCCAAGATCGGCCGCTCTGTAACGGATGCTATCCACAAAGTTTTTGGAGGAAATGGGCGTTTCAGGAGCCTGACTCTTAGGGTCATAGAATTGTGTTGCATAGGCTAAAACCGAAGCCATTTTTTGTTCAATTTGCGAACTAATATCAACCACAAAATCAGGTTGAAGGGTTTTCCATTGTATATAATGGTAAATTAATTTTGGACGCCAAGGCGCTTGTAAATCCTTTTTTCCATCAGAATGGGTCTCAATTTTCACCAATCCGCTTAAAAAACAAGCATCACTGACGAGCTGACTCGCCTTTCCGTGGTCTGTATGGCGGTCATCAACGGCATTGCACAATACAATTTCTGGGCGGTATTGACGTATTGTTTTAATGATTTCTAGTTGGTGGGCTTTGTCATTCATTATAAATCCATCGGAAAAATTCAGATTTTCTCTAAACGACACGCCTAATATCTCAGCCGCATTGGCAGCTTCCACCTTTCGAGTCTCGGCAGTGCCTCTTGTGCCTAACTCCCCTTTTGTGAGGTCTATAATTCCAACGGTTTTCCCGTTTTGAATTTCTTTAAAAATTGTACCGCCGCAACTCAATTCTACATCGTCCGGATGGGCACCAAATGCAAGGATATCAATTTTCATTTTATTGTTTTTTAACGTGACTCGCAGAAATGGCCTGCTCTATATCTTCAATTAAATCTTTTTTAGTTTCAATGCCTACAGAAAAACGAATCAACTGATCTGTAATTCCTTGTGTCGCACGGTCAAATTCAGAAAGTAGTGCATGAGAGGTTTTAGACGGTAATAACATGGTGCTTTCAACACCTGCCAAACTCATTGAAGGTTTGATGAGTGTCAAGGCCTTTAGGAATTTTTCAGCATCGTATTTGTCTGTAAGTTCAAAAGAGAGCATCGCGCCATACCCTTTCATCTGAATTTTAGCCAAACTATGATACTCATTGGATTTTAGTCCAGGATAAAACACGGTTTTAACAGCGGTATGTTTTTCTAAAAATTTAGCCAAGCGTTTCGCATTGCGTTGTTGCGCTTTCATGCGAATGCCTAAAGTTTTCATACTCCTTTCGAGCAACCAAACAGTATAATCACTCAAATTCCCTCCAAAATCTTTTGCTAGATCCCAGATTTTATCCATGATCTCTTGAGAGGAAGCCACTGCACCAGCACTAATATCGCTGTGTCCTCCAAAATATTTGGTGGCACTGTGCATCACAATATCAATCCCTAAATCAATTGGGGTTTGAATAATTGGAGACGCAAACGTATTGTCCGCCGCCGTAATGATCTTATGATTTTTAGCCAATTTCGCAATCGCAAATATATCGACTAATTTCATAAGTGGATTGGAAGGCGTTTCTATGTAAATTAATTTGGTATTCGATTGAATGCAATCTTCAAATGCCTTGTAAGATAAATCTTTTGTGAAGCTATATTCTATGCCGTAATTTGTGAAATGCGACTCAATAAAGTTACGCGTTCCCCCATAAATATCATTTTGAATCACCGCATGATCCCCAGACTTTAAAAAAGTTAAAAGGGTTGCAGAAATTGCTGCCATTCCAGAACCAAAAATCAAAGCTGCTTCCGCATGTTCTAAGGCCGCAATTTTTTTGGATAGATGTTCTTGATTGGGAGTGTTAAAATAACGTGGATAACGCTTGGTATCCACATCCATAAAATTAAAAGACGTTGACATATACAAAGGCGATACACTGCCTTGGAAGGTTTTGTCTTCTATGGACCCTGAATGGGTGCAAATGGTGTTTAAACCTGGTTTTTTAGAGCTCATAAGGGTGGATTAGGTTCCTATTATTTCTTATCAATATCGTTAAATTGCTTTATTAAAACAACCGCCCATATCACAACACATACGGATACAAAAACAGAAAAAGAGAGGACGATGGAGTTAGCGGTCAAGACGGAAGAGTTTAAAGAATATCATTAGACCTAACAGCATTGGCGCCCAGATCCCTACAAAAATACCATGTAACTCATCCCCTGTCATAAACAAGTATTCAGAAACACAGATTATGACTGCACACAAGGCGAGCAATAAAATGTTGGTGATTCCGAGTTTTTTTAAAAATTTCATTGGTGTCATTTATTTAACTCGAAAGTATAAAAAATTTGTTATTTAATCTCAGTTTATTTCTAAAATCTAATCGACTGTATTTATTATCTTCGTAAAAAAAATAAGAATGTTAAAAGCAGTACTTTTTGATATGGATGGCGTCATTGTAGATACCGAACCTTTACACCATAAAGCATATAAAATGATGTTTGATGATGTAGGAATCGATGTGTCAGATACGATGTACCGAAGTTTTACGGGACAGTCTACTAGAGGTATCTGTGAATTTCTTTGCAAGCACTTTGAATTAACACTTGAACCGATTGTTTTAGAAAAGGGCAAACGGGCACATTTTACGAAGTTATTTTTTGAAGACCCAGATCTGCAACTGCTTGATGGTGTAGAAAATCTAATCAAAGATTACCACGCCAACGGATTGACTTTAGTAGTCGCATCTTCGGCGTCTATGTTTACCATTAATAATGTGATGAAACGTTTTAAGCTAGACCCCTATTTTAAAGACAAGTTGAGCGGTGCCGATTTAAAAGCATCCAAGCCCCATCCCGAAATATTTACCAATGCTGCCAAAGCTGCGGGGGTTTCTACTACGGAATGTTTTGTGATTGAAGATTCAACCAATGGAATCATTGCTGCAAAAGACGCGGGTATCTTTTGTATTGCTTACAAAAGTACGAATTCTAAAGGTCAGGACTATACCAGAGCCGATCTACTCGTATCAGATTACAATGAAATTAAATTCGATAAAATTAAATCTATTTTTGACTAGCTTTATTTCTTGAAATATTTCAGATGTTTTCGGTAGGCAAATACAGCGATGATCGTGATTACAATAAGTGAGGTTACGATATACGTAACGCTGATTTCTTGATCGTCTTTTGCGTAGGAATGCAATCCGGCAAGGTAAAAATTCACTCCAAAATACGTCATCATAATACTTGCAAAGGCTAAAACAGAAGCCAGACTAAATCCAAATCGACTGCGTAATCCAGGAATCAAACGCATGTGAATCACAAACGCATAAATCATTATACTGATCAGTGCCCATGTTTCTTTAGGGTCCCAACCCCAATAACGTCCCCAACTTTCATTGGCCCACATTCCTCCTAAGAAGTTTCCGATGGTTAGCATTACCAATCCAACAGTCAACGCCATTTCATTGATAATGGTCAATTCTTTAATGTTCAAAGCCATCTTGGCTTGGTTTTTAGAAGTCGTTAGAATCATCAATAAGAGGGTAATTAATCCTAAAATCATCCCTAATGTTAAGGGACCGTAACTTCCCACAATAATGGCCACGTGAATCATTAACCAATAACTATCTAAAACGGGCTGAAGGTTTCCAATAGAAGGGTCCATCCAATTCCAATGTGCAATCATCAAAATCATAGCAGTTACAAAAGCAGTGGACGCAAAGGTCAAATCGCTTTTAACTCCTAGCATCACCCCAAAAGCCATCGTTGCCCAAGCCACATAAATCATAGACTCGTAAGCATCACTCCAAGGGGCGTGGCCAGAAATGTACCAACGCGCAATAAGCCCTACAGTATGAAGTGCGAACAATACTAAAATAGCGTATTTAAAAACTTTAACAGAAACGTTTATGTATTTACTTCGGTCTTTAAAAATCTGAACAATCAACAATAAAAACATCAAAACACCTGCGTACATATAATACTCAAATAGTTTTTTGAAAATATCATAGCGGTTGTATAAAATTTCGGTCGCAATTTTATCTTCAGAAATCATGGTGTCGCCACCGAATTTTATCTGTGTTTTCTTAATCGCATCTAATAATTGTTGACTTTTAGAAAAATCAGTTTTTAAAACCTTGTCATTTTGCAAGGTGGCCATATATGCCATAAACCCTGTTTTGATGAAATTGCCATAAAGCGAATCTTGTAATTTGTAAGCCCCTTCTCTAAATTCATTTGAAGACACCCACTTATTATTTTCATCGTCAGGAATTGGAAATAAGCGCAACGCACTTCCATCTAAAGTGTTAAATAACAAACTGACACGTTGATCGGTTTCTGTAAATATTTTCTGAATAGCCGTAGGCACTTGGGCACTGTAAGCATCGTTCAAATAAGGTCCTAATTTATAATTTAAGTTGGGGTCTAAGAAATCTACTAAAGCCGCATATTTAGCTGTTTTTTCTAAGCCCAAAATGGTCCGAATGGTATCTGCCTTTTTAGCTTTCAAGAAAATAATTGGAACATTGTACCAGAGTTGCGGACTTTCTTGCATCGATAAAAACACTTGATTGGCATCAAAATCTTTGTACACATCTTTTTTGCTCAGTTTCCGAAGCAATTCAGACGCATAAGTATTTACAGGTTTCATCCGTCCATCCGTATCTTGAATGGCCAAATGACCAAACCGATCCGCCTCACTAACTGGTGAAATATTTAATTTTAAAATGGAATCTAATTGTATGGTGCTCGGACGTAAATTTTCATGATCCGAGCCGTGGGACGTTTGTGCAAACCCATTAAAAGACATCATAAATAAAACAAGCATTGCCAGTTTCGATTTCTTTTTCTTGATTTTATCGAGTTGATTACGCAAGGATTCCATGCGTGCATGTTTTGATAACAAGATTGCCATCAACCCAAAATACAATAAGTAGTAGCCCAAATAGGTAAACCAAGTCCCCCAATAATCATGGTTGACAGACAAAATAGTTCCTTTTTCATCGGGATCAAAGCTGGCTTGAAAAAACTTATAACCACGGTGGTCGAGAATATTATTCATATAAATTCGAAAATCAAAATCTTCTTCTTGAGCCTCCAAAACAGTGACTTTACTTTCAAAAGACGCATAGCTTTTTTCGGTACCAGGATAGCGCTCCGCTATAAAATCATTGAGTTTAATTTCAAAAGGAAGGTCTAAAAGTTTCGATCCGTATTTAAAATTAAATTCCAAACCACCCACTTCAATGTCTTTAAATGGATTGTTAGACCCCTTTCCTCCTAGCAACTTAAATATTTTGGTGCTGCCATTGGCCGATATCTTTAAGGCAATACCATCTTCATCCCCTTTGAGTAATTTCGATTTTTTTACGACATCAAACGCTCCTTTTACCACGGGTTTTGGAAACACAATCGCTTGATTTCCGATAATATATCGAGAGCGCAATGCGAGTGGTTGAATACTGTCTTTTACCAAACGCCCTTCGACTCTTGTCGCCATGGTCATATACTCCCCTTCATAAGGCGATTGTATGGTCAAATCTGTTTCTGAATAGGTAATATTAATGGCACCGTCCGTAGGTTTATTCAATGCATACAACACATTGTGAATGCTGCTCACTTGTCCCAATTTCAGAAAGTGGTTGTGGGGTGCGCCATCCCCTGCTTCTACAATTTTTAAATAGTATTCACCATCATCGGTGGGTACGATGTCTTCTTCTGCTCCTCCAATAAAATCAACCAATTCTATGGTAATAGGTGTTGTATTGTAAGACGTTTTAAGAATGTATTTATTTGTAAGGCGAGGTGAGAAATCGACTTCATCTTCGTGAACACGACGCTGAAGCTGACCGTTGATTTCAAAATCACCATCAATGTAAGTTGTTAAATATGTTTTTTGAGATAAAAATGTGTTTTCAGTCGCTCCTTCTCTGATAGACATCATCCCCTCAAATCCGTGGTAACGTGTCAAAAATGCTCCAAACAAAATAAATATAAATGATAAATGCAGCGTAAGAGTCGCCCATTTTTCTTTTCTCAACAGTCGGTATCTGAAAATATTTCCTGCAAAATTGATGATAAACACCACCATGATCGCTTCAAACCAAAGCGCATTATAAATCAGCGTTCGAGAGTACGGCGTTGGCGACGTGCTTTGCCCCCGATCTAAAAATGTCCCTACCGCCATAGCGATAGCAAAAACGATGAATAATGTCCCTGTTAAACGGGTAGAGAAAAGTATATTTGTTAGTTTTTTTAGCATCCTAAATTGACTCGTTTTATTGAGCTGCAAAGGTACTTATTTTAATAAGAAAAGTCATTTATGTTAATTGGTTTTAACAGTAATTTTAATAAAAATTTGGCATTGGGTTCTTTAAACTTTCAAATGACCGATTACTTGTTTATTTTAGCTAAATGATATCTGTCGTAATTTTAGGAGCTGGAAATGTAGGAACTCACTTGGTCAAGGCAATTCAAGCCGCAGAAAACTTGAGTTTAGTTCAATGGTATTGTCGTGATCCAAAAGGGGTCAAGTCGCCAATTAAAGATGTTGAATTGTGTCATGATTTAGAGGATTTAAAACTAGCGGATGTGTACATCATTGCCGTGAGTGATAAAGCCGTTTCTGATCTGTCCAAACAACTCCCTTTTGAAAACCGATTGGTCGTCCATACGTCTGGAAGTGTGGCTATGAAACACTTAGACATGAAACACCGAAGAGGTGTTTTTTATCCCCTTCAAACGTTTTCATTGGCTTCCGAAGTGGCCTTTTCAGAAGTTCCATTTTGTATTGAAACAATGGAAAAAGAAGATTCAAAATTTCTTAAAAACTTAGCAATTGAAATGGGAAGCCCCTCCTATATGATCAATACCGAACAACGACAAGCCTTGCATTTATCGGCGGTATTTATTAATAATTTTACCAATCAATTGTATCGAATCGCACACGAGTTGTCCGACTTTAAGAGTATTAATTTTGATGTTTTAAAACCCTTAATTTTAGAGACGGCAAAAAAAGTACAATATATGTCCCCCTACGCTGCGCAAACGGGGCCAGCAAAACGCAACGACCACGTGACCATCAATCAACATTTGAGAACTTTAGAAAGTCACCCAGAATACCAATCAATTTATGAGCAACTTACACAATCAATAAAAAACACACATGGATTCAAAAAGTTATAAAGAATACTTAAAAGATATTAAAGCATTTATATTTGATGTCGATGGCGTCCTCACAGATTCTTCGGTCTTAGTTACTTCGGAAGGTGAAATGCTTCGTAAGATGAGTACTAGAGATGGCTTTGCCTTAAAAACGGCGGTCGATGCAGGCTTTTTAGTTTGCATTATTTCTGGTGGAAAAAATGAAGGGGTTCGCAAACGTCTTAAAGGCTTGGGTGTTCAAGAAATTAGTTTAGGCGCACATGACAAGGTTGTACATCTCAAGGAATTGTTTGACAAGCATCAATTGAAAGCTGTAAACGCAGTCTATATGGGCGATGATATTCCAGACATTCCACCAATGAAACTCGTTGGTCTTCCCACCTGTCCGCAAGATGCAGTTCCGGAAGTGAAAGCGGTATCAAAATACATCTCTCATAAAAATGGCGGCGATGGATCGGCTCGTGATATTATTGAACAGGTTCTAAAAGTACAAGGCCACTGGATGAAAGCATTTGATGCTCAATACGATTAATCTATAAGCTATGCTCGCAAACCTTTTAAAATCTAAACACATCATTTTAGCTTCTTCTTCTCCACGAAGACAGGAGTTGATTAAAGGACTTGGACTGGATTTTGAAATCCGAATCAAATCAGTAAAAGAAGAATATCCTCACAGGCTTCGACATTTTGAAATATCTGATTATTTAGCGCAACTTAAATCAATGCCGTTTGTAGAGGAATTGAAACCAAATGACATTCTTATTACAAGCGACACGATTGTGTGGTTTGAAGATAAAGCTCTCGGAAAACCAAAAGACAACAACGATGCTTTTGAAATGCTAAAAACCTTGAGTGGTCATACACATGAGGTGATTACTTCCGTATGTTTTAAATCTGTATCCTCACAAAAAACCATCAATTCGATTACCAAAGTCACCTTTAAAAAGTTGAGCGACGCCGAAATATGGTATTATATCGATAATTTTAAAGTGCTCGATAAAGCGGGAGCTTACGGCATTCAAGATTGGATTGGACAGATTGGGGTTACTAAAATTGAAGGTTCCTATTTTAATGTGATGGGCTTTCCAATGGATAAAATCTACAAGACCTTACTTACTTTCTAAAAAGAATTCTAGCGCACGCGTTTCATTATAATAATATCCATTCCGGCTGATAAACCCAACGTGTCCTCCTCGATTGGGCGTTTCTAAAAATAGATATGGATTCTTTTCAGCTTCCTCAAATGGGAAACAGGCTTCGGATAAAAACGAATCGTTTAGTGCATTTAAAATCAAAACAGGTATTTTGATGGCGTTCAGAAATTGAAGACTGCTACATTTTTCGTAATAGTCTTGCGCATTTTTAAACCCATGCGCTCGAGAAGTGTATACTTCATCAAAATCATTTAGTGTTCTGATGCGTCTAATTGTTGCTTTTGTAATGGCTTCCGGAAATTGTTTTTGTTTTAACTTCAAACGATTGACCAATCCCCATTTAAAATTGATATGATACGGTAAGTTTTTTAAGGCGTGTAATACTTTCGCTGACCCTGATAAATCACAAGGGACAGAGACCGCCATCGCTGCTTTGACCTGCGGAGGCACGACCGTTCCATCTCCTAAATATTTCAACAAAATATTCCCCCCAAGACTGATGCCTTTTAGGTAAATTGAGTCGTATTTATCCAGTGAGATTACATGTTGAATGAGATCCTCTATATCATCTGTTTTACCTGAATGGTAGCTTGTATAATACTTATTTAATTCGCCACTACAACAACGGAAATTAACACAAATCGCGTCGATATTTTGTTCATTAAAATGCAAAGCCGCTCCAGTAATATAGGGGCGTTGTCCATGTCCTTCCAAACCATGAAATAGGATAATCACCGATTTTGAGGGCTTTGGACTGTAACTCCAATCCAAATCAATAAAGTCATCATCCCTTAGTGTGATACGTTCTCTGAATTGGTTGATTTTCAAACGCCGTATGAGCCCCGAATATACCGTGGCTACAAATCCACTCCGAAATCCGAAATGTGCTTTGAAATTACTTTTAACTATGGGCATGTTCTATTGATAGTTTTAAAAATTTAGGGCTATTTTTAGTCGCTATAAAGCGTTGGTCTGCACGCCTGCCAACAATCCAAACCACTGCATCGCCACTATAAATGACGAGGGTGTTTTCTTTATCGATTAAAGAGAGTTTTTCATCTTTAAAATACTTGCTTAATTTCTTTTTTCCGCTCATCCCAGAAGGATAAAAATAATCTCCTGACTTCCAGTGACTCAATCGTAAAGGAAATTCTAAGGATTCAAAATCCAAATACAAAACGTCTTCAGAAGTTGACCCAATAGAAGGGGTGATTTCTAGCTTTAAATCAAACGGTTGGTCTGGAATAGACACGTTTGTTTCTGAGGCCTCAATCCAAATTGACACTTCCGAAAATGGGTTCAGTTTACTTAAAATTAATTGTGATCTATTTTTCAGTAAACGATGGGTAGAGGACGTGATTTGCTTTCCAGACTGCGCCTCTAAAAGTGCTGTGATTTGCGTCCAATCGGAGAAATTATACGTTTTTAACAACTGGTATAAATACGCTTTTGGATTGTTTAAGGATTGGAGTTGGTCTATATTATAGACAATTTGATTTTCATCAATGGATTCAATCACCCTGTCCTCTACTTCTAACATATAATCCTCCAAAATAGATTGCGTATCCTTCAAATGATTTTGAGTCGTTTGAAAACTTTCAATAAAGGAAGGGTTCAAGTCTTTCAGAAGTGGAATGATGCTGTGTCTTAAATTATTACGCAGGTATTTTGTGCTTTTATTTGAACTGTCCTCGCGCCAAGTAATTTTTTGTTGGGTTGCAAAATCATAAATCTGATCTCTTGAGAATTCTAACAACGGACGTACAACAGACCCGTTAATTTCAGGTATCCCCATCAGTCCCTCTAAACCTGTACCACGTGACAGATTAATGAGAACCGTTTCTAAATTATCATCGGCATGGTGAGCGGTTAAAACACATTCAAATCCGTGTTGCTTTTGTAAGCTTTCAAACCATTCATACCGCAATTGACGTGCTGCCATTTGAATGGATTGCTTACTAGTCTGTGCAAACGCTTCAGTATCAAAATGAGTAGTGAAAACTTCTAAATTATGAGTTTTTGAAAAGTCCTTAATAAAACGTTCGTCTCCGTCACTTTCATCAGATCTTAACTTAAAGTTACAATGTGCCAACGCAATATTTAACTCTGAATTTCTACATAAATCGGTCAACACCATACTGTCCAACCCTCCTGAAACCGCCAACAACAAAGGGGTCTCTTTTAAAAAAGAAAATCGGTTTTGTAAAAGATATTGAAAGGCTTTTAACATGGTACAAAACTACAAATTAATTCTCCAAAACACTACGCATTGCTTTGGCTTTCACAAGACATTCCTCATACTCCTTTTCTGGAGTACTTTTTGAGGTGATGGCACTCCCCACAGAAAATGAAATATACGACTTAGAAGCGTTGTACAAGATACTTCGAATTACGACATTAAAATCAAAATCCCCTTCGGGAGTAAAGTATCCAACCGCCCCAGAATAAAGGCCTCTTTTGGTATCTTCAAGCGCTTCTATAATTTTCATTGCTGAAATTTTTGGAGCCCCGGTCATGCTACCCATAGGGAACGTCGCTGCAATGATGTCCACCGCTGAAATGGTTGGCAATGCCTTTGCTTGAACCGTAGAAACCATGTGGTGAACTTGTTTAAAGCTGTGTATTTGACAAAGTTCCGACACGTTAACCGTTCCTTTTTGGGCGATTTTAGACAGGTCATTCCGTACTAAATCTACAATCATAATATTCTCACTGCGTTCTTTTGGGTCACTTTCTAAAGTTGTTTTTAAGTCGGCGTCCTCTTCTGGATGCTCAGAACGCTTGGTGGTGCCTTTGATAGGCTGAGAGGTAATGTCTAACCCTACCTTTTTCAGATAGCGTTCTGGAGAAGAGGATAATAAAAATTTATCTCCATTTTTAAAAAAGGTTGCAAACGGCGCTTGTGCAATTTTATTCAATTTAAAATACGTTTCTAAAGGATTCAAATCAGCATGCGCATAAAATTCTTGACAAAAATTAGCTTCGTAGACATCGCCTCTGTGGATGTGAGACAATAAGGTACTTACCTTATTAATATAGTATTTTTTTGAAATACGAGATTCAATATGAATGTCATTTTTATGGGATGGATCGTTTTGTAGTGAAAACGTTTCAATCGATTCTAAATCGTCATCCACCTCATCAGAAACATAATTTAAATATTTAACTGTTAATATATTGTCCTTAAATAAAAATAATTTTTTAGGTTGAAAGAAACAAAGGTCAGGAAAATCGAGCCCATCAAAATTTTGAGACTTTAGGGGTTCGGTATCATTTTTTAAATCATAAGAAAGGTATCCGAAAATCCAATCGTTGGTGATGGATTGGTATTCTTTTAATTTTTTAAAACCATTGTCAGAATCAGTCTGAATGCCTGTAAAAGCATCTACTGCTAAGATAGAATCATAGCTGCTATGAGGTTGCAGGTACTGGTTAGAATCCAGCCAAACAATGTCTTCAAATTGTTGAGCCCAAGCTAATAACTGAGTTTTAAATCCTTCTACCGAACGGAGTGTAATTTCTTTATGGTCTCGCAATGACTGTTTATTTTCAATACAAAGTTAATCAGTTCTAAATAATAAATCGTCACTTTACAAGAATACCTTACCTTTGACGCAAAATTATTTCCAATGTTATCTTTCGAAGACTTTAAATTGACCACTCCCTTAAGCAATGCGCTTCAGGATTTAGGATTTATTGAACCCACACCCATTCAGGAGGCGGCTTTCAGCGTCATCTGTGCGGGGAAAGACGTGGTTGGGATTGCTCAAACAGGAACGGGTAAAACATTGGCTTACTCCTTACCCCTTGTCAGAAACCTCACCTATTCGACTCAAGAGAACCCACGTGTTTTAATTTTAGTACCTACACGTGAGCTTGTAGTTCAGGTGGTGGACTCCTTAAATGATTTAAACGTATATACAAATAACCGTGTTTTAGGTGTTTATGGTGGTACCAATATCAACACTCAAAAACAACAAATAGCAGCCGGAATTGATATTCTTGTGGCCACTCCTGGACGTTTGTATGACTTGGCATTGAGTCGGGTACTACAACTTAAAAGCATACAAAAACTGGTCATTGATGAAGTGGATGTCATGCTCGATTTGGGTTTTAGACACCAATTGATTAATATTTTTGACTTGCTACCAGAACGCCGTCAAAATATTATGTTTTCGGCAACGATGACTACAGATGTGGATGCTTTGATTACCGATTTTTTCATCAACCCGGAGCGTATTTCAGTAGCCCTTTCTGGGACACCTCTCGAGAATATCATGCAGTTTCGTTACGATGTTCCCAATTATTATACAAAGGTAAATTTGATTCGGTTCTTAATGAATGATCGCGATGTATTTTACCGTGTCCTCATTTTTGTGTCTAACAAACGCATGGCAGACCGCCTGTTTGAATCCCTTGAAGAAGTCTTTAATGACGACTGTTGTGTGATTCACTCCAACAAAACACAGAATTACCGTTTGCGAAGTATCGAACAATTTAGAGAGGGTTTCAATAGAATTTTAGTGGCAACGGATGTGATGGCACGTGGATTGGATATTGACGATGTATCGCATGTCATCAATTTTGACACTCCTGAGTATCCTGAAAATTATATGCACCGTATTGGTCGAACAGGACGTGCGAAACGAAAAGGAACCAGTATTCTGCTTTCAAAAGTTGATGAGACTGATTCCAAAGATGCCATTGAAGCGTTGATGCAAATGAAAATTGAAACGTTAGACATTCCAGAAGTTGTCGAAATTTCAACAGAACTTATTGAAGAAGAGCGTCCACAAATTAATGAACCTTACAATCCTCATAAACAAAGAGATGAGGATGCACCTGGGCCGGCTTTCCACGATAAAAAAGAGAAAAATACAAAGGAAAATTTAGGAGGTTCTTATAAATTTATTATTGCTAAGAAATATAAAAAACCACAAACAAGAGGCGATAAAAATTATAACAAACGGAATAAGAAATAAGGGTTAAAGCATCGCTTGGCAATAGACAACATTGTAGACACCTAAGAGTTTTTATTTGGCACGTTTCAATCTCATTTTAATGGCACTTTCTCCGGCATTGTGAAGCTCCATCAGGTCTTTGATACTTTTAAAATCTTGATACTTCAACATTAAAATTTGCTTGTCTTCAAAAGGGATTAGTTCCAAAGCTTCGCTTAATTTTTCTAACTTTAATAACTGACCCAAATCCTCTTCACTTGCCTGCGATATAAGTTCATCACACATTTGTTCAATGTTTGATGCATTTTTTTCAAATTTCTTAAACTTATTTCGATGGTAATAATTCACACAATGATTGTAAGTAAAGGAATATAACCAAGTTGAAAATTTAGAAACTCCCTTAAAGCTGTGAATTTTAACCAATAATTTCAAGAAAATATCCTGACAAATATCTTCTGCTTCTTGGTTGTTTTTTGAAAAACTCAAACATTTATTAAAGACCATTAAGACGTAGCGTTCGTACAAGACCTTAAATAGCAAAGGATCTTGCGAGCTTACAATTAACTCCACTAACACCTCATCCGTTAGTTTGTATGGTAAATAAGAATCATTCAAAGTTAGATTTGTGTATTATTATTGGTGCCTTAAAAATGTTACCAACCTGTTATTAATAATTCTGTTTAACTATTTCGCGAAAAGATTAGTCAAAACATTGTTAATCAACTAGTTAAATGTAGTGAAAATTAATAACTAATAAGACCTAGAAACTAAAAATATTAAAATATAAGCAAAAAAAAGCCCTCCAATAAGGAGGGCTTTACAATGAATTCAAATTCAAATTAAATATGCAAGGCGCGATCTTCAGTCGCAGCGAGGGCTGCTTCTTTAATGGCTTCTGCAAATGTTGGATGTGCGTGTGACATTCTAGATATATCTTCGGCAGAGGCTCTAAATTCCATCGCCACAACAGCTTCGGCAATTAAATCGGCACAACGTGCACCAATCATGTGAACCCCTAAAACTTCATCTGTAGTTTGATCGGCTAAAATTTTAACAAATCCATCTAAATCCATACTGGCTCGGCTACGTCCCAAAGCGCGCATTGGAAACTGTCCTGTTTTATAAGCGATGCCTTTCTCCTTCAATTGTTCTTCGGTTTTACCAACAGAAGCAACTTCTGGCCATGTGTAAACGACCCCAGGAATTAAGTTGTAATCGATATGTGGTTTTTGACCGGCAATAGTTTCTGCTACAAACACCCCTTCTTCTTCGGCTTTATGTGCCAACATTGCGCCTTTGACAACATCGCCAATAGCATAAATATTAGACGCAGAGGTTTGTAAATGTCCGTTGACTTCTACCTGTCCACGATCGGTCAGCTTTACCCCTGCAGATTCTGCATTTAAACCTGCCGTAAATGGGCTTCTTCCCACAGATACCAAACAGTAGTCACCTTTAAACTCTACCAGCTCCCCTTTTTTGTTTTCTGCTCTGACAGTTACCTCAGCTCCGTTACGCTCAACCTGCGTTACTTTGTGAGATACATTGATATTGAATTTTTGTTTTCTAAATACTTTATTTAATTCTTTAGACAGTCCAGCATCCATGGTTGGAATGATGCGGTCCATATATTCAATGACCGTCACATCGGATCCTAGACGTTTGTAAACTTGTCCGAGTTCCAGTCCAATCACCCCACCACCAATAATGATTAAGTGTTTTGGAATTTCTTTTAATTTCAACGCTTCTGTAGAGGTAATGATGCGTTCTTTATCGACCGTTGCAAATGGCAAAGTCGTTGGCTTACTTCCTGTTGCAATGATGCTATGCTTCGCTTCGATTTCTTCATTGGTATCTCCACTAATTGTAATATGAGTCGCATCTTTAAAAGCACCCATTCCATGGTAGACATCAATTTTATTTTTGGTCATTAGAAAATCTATTCCACCCGTTGTTTGATCGACAACTGCTTGTTTCCGACCAATCATTTTTTCGAGGTTGACTTTGATCTCGCCTGGGATTTCAATTCCATGTGCTTCAAAATGCTTTACTGCATCTTCGTAGTGGTGTGAAGAATCCAACAAGGCTTTACTTGGAATACAGCCTACATTTAAACAAGTGCCTCCTAAGGTTGCATATTTTTCAATAATCGCAGTTTTCATTCCTAACTGCGCACAACGAATAGCAGCGACATAGCCGCCAGGCCCAGATCCTATGATAGCAACATCATATGATTTCATAATAATTTAGTTTTAAATTTAACACAAAAATACAAACATATATTCAATGGAAGAATGTTTTGATGTCTAAATATTGACGGCTGTGGTATGTTTTACTTCTGAAATCACAAACATACTATTGTTACTCCCTATATGATCAATATTTGTGAGTTTACTCACCATAAATTTTCGGAAAGACTCCATGTCTTCGACGTGTACTTTGAGCAAGTAATCATAATCCCCACTCAGATGGTAGGCTTCCAAAACCTCATCAATCGTAGCGACTTCTTTTTCAAATTGATGCACCAATTCTTGTGAGTGCTTTACCAGTTTTATATGGCAAAAAGCGACAAATGCCTTGCCGACACTTTGCTTATTTAGCAAGGCGACATATTTATCAATCACCCCCGCTTTTTCAAGTTTTTTGATGCGTTCATAAACAGCTGTTACGGACATATCAAGCTTGGACGCCAATTCTTTATTTGTTTGTTTGGCATCCTTCTGAAGAAAGTTCAATAATTGTGTATCTATGGAATCTAATTTCATTTTGGATAAATTTCTGGTTAAAAATAGTTTACATCAAAAATATAAATTATTTATCTATATTTAGACTGCTAATTAGTTTTATTTATTGAAAATGAATATAGTTGTTGTTTTTAATTCTAAATAGCTTCAAATTTGGTAAAACATTTAAACTAACTAACCATGGCTTTTAAACCCGCAGACAACATACAAGACTTACAATATTTCGGAGAATTTGGAGGGGTCAATCCATCCATTTCAGATGCGACGACCTTTACTTTCGTCTCTGCCAAAACAATGTCAGACACTTTTGAAGGCAATACAGAAGGTTGTCATTTATACGCACGTCACACCACTCCCTCTAATTTATACTTAGGAGAAGCCCTTGCTGCCTTGGAAGGTACCGAAACCGCCAATGTCTTTGGATCTGGAATGGGTGCCATTACAGCGGTGCTTATGCAACTCTGTGGCGCAGGCGATCATGTAGTGTCCAGTCGTACGATTTATGGTGGGACGTATGCGTTTCTAAAAAACTTTGCTCCCAAACTAAACATTCAAACGAGTTTTGTGGACATTACCAAGCTAGACATCGTCGAAGCGGCCATTACTCCACAAACCAAAGTTCTTTATTGCGAATCTGTAAGCAACCCCCTTTTGGAGGTAGCGGATATTAAAGGATTGGCAGCCCTTGCTAAAAAACACAATTTACAATTGGTAGTCGATAATACGTTTTCGCCTTTGTCCATTTCACCAAACAAATTGGGAGCGGATATTGTCATTCACAGTTTAACCAAGTTTATCAATGGAACATCTGATACTATTGGTGGCGTGGTATGTGGCACCCAAGAACTGATTGACAGTTTAAGAAGTGTGATTGATGGCGCTGCCATGTTATTTGGATCTACAATGGACAGTCGTCCTGCGTCTTCTATCTTAAAAAATCTTAGAACGCTTCACATTCGCATGAAACAACACAGTATGAATGCGCAGTATTTGGCTGAAAAGTTTGAGAGTGATGGGATCACAACGGTTTACCCCGGATTGGAGTCGCATCCCTCTCATGAAATATTCAAACAAATGATGAATGCCGAGTACGGATTTGGCGGTATGATGACGATTGATGCTGGAAGTTTAGAGAAAGCCAATGAGCTCATGGAGCTCATGCAAAAAGAAAATTTAGGGTATTTAGCGGTGAGTTTAGGATTTTATAAAACCTTGTTTAGTGCACCCGGTAGTTCTACTTCTTCGGAGATTCCAGAAGACGAACAAAAAGAAATGGGACTTGGAGAAGGATTAATCCGATTCTCTATTGGATTGGATAATGATATTGAACGGACGTACCAACTGATGAAACGTTGTATGAAAACGGTAGGGATTTTATCTTAAATCCCTTTTATACGGGTCCAAAAGGCATCAAAAGCATCTTCACTTAAATCGGAGGCGTAAAAAGGTGCAGCTTCCCAACGGTCATCCGTTTTGGTAATGGTGAATTTAAAAATAGAAGAATTTGGATCGTTTTCATCCATTAGGGGGTAGCGTAAATCTTTAAATAAAAAGGTGTCTGGTGCATCGGTTTCGTTTAAGTTATAATAACCACCACTAAACCAAGCAAGGGTTTCTAAATCTTTGGGCATTCCTTGTATCAACTCATGGTTTTTAGGGAGTTTGTGCCACTTACCTATGGTGGCTTGTGTATCTAAAATCGAGTAAAACCCTACGTAATAGGCATCGGTAGTTTCAGCAATACCATACCATAAAATATTGTTTAATATGGTCGGCTGGGTTTGAAAACGCAGATAGTCAATTTGTTGTTCTTCTAACGCCTGTTTGTACACCCCATGCACGTGGTATTTGTTCACCAGTGTCAATACCATATACAACGAACTGATCCCCAACCCTATCTTTAGAAACAAACGACGTTTGGTTGAAGTGCGCTTGAAACACATCATCACAATTAAGGCAATTAAAAAAGGAAGTGTGTAGAGTGGATCGGCAACGGCTATGTTATTAAACGCGACTCTATAATCTGAAAAGGGCGCAAACAGTTGTGTGCCATAGGCGGTAAACGAATCTAAAATAGGGTGGGTAAAAATAGACGCGAAAAAGAGCCACATCCATTCTTTTTGAGTGGTCATGCCATAACGCTTCCCACGGTTATACATCCAAAATACGAGCATACCAAATCCAACAGCCGCCAGAATGGCAAAGAGAAACGAATGCATAAACCCTCGGTGGAATGCCATCGCATCAATTTCGTTGTTGAAAAGCCATTTTCCAACAAAGACATCCAAATCAGGAATGGTGCCTCCAATGGCACCAAAAAGCAAGGCACGGTTGCCAATTTTTCTTCCGAGAACGGCTTCGCCACAAGCGGCACCTAATACAATTTGAGTGATTGAATCCATAGAGGCGCAAAAATACAATTATTTCAAAGTGTATTTATTTTTTTGTATATTTATCTCGTAGTGAAGCCCCAACGCTTTTCTTCATAACCAATTTTTCTTTTTTTGTATTTGATTGTATTGCTTGTAATAGCCTGTAATAGAGGCTGTTTAGGAGTATTCAAAAGAATAATAAATAGCTCAAAGTCGGGAGACTTTGCGTAGCGGGTGTTTTTGGGATCTCCGTATTAAGGCATATTAAAAAATAAAACAAATAGCTCAAAATAAAAATTTTAGAATTAGAAGCAGATCACTAAATCGTTTAAATTAAATACAACTAACCATAAAATTATTTAAAATGAAAACAACTTGCTACACAATTATTTTTTTAATTTCCATTTTTTCCGTTAAAGGTCAAAATATTCCAACAATTAGCTTAGATAAAGAAATATATCAACCGAACGAAGCTATAATAGTATCCTTTAGTGGATTAAAACACCCTACTGATTGGTTTGGTATCGATTATATTTCTGTTCGAGATAGTCAATGGTATTATTCAAATGGCTTAAAAAGCGTTCCAAATCCATCAATTTCTAAGGGCAAAATTAAAAAATTCAAAGCACCTAGTACGCCTGGTCGTCATGTTATGGCTTTTTATGAATACAGTTCTACCAAAATAAAACTATTTGTCTATTTTGATGTAGCGGGAAGTGTTGAAAAAACTTTGAGCCTAGATAAATTAATTTTTAAACCAGGAGAAAAAATAGCAGTTTCTTTTACAGGAGGAGCCTCAACAGATGATTGGATTGGAATTGATGTAAACTCTCGTTCTTATGATTGGTTTTACCTTAACGGTACCAGAACAAAACCTGTGACAGTCATACCAAATGGAACACTCAATCATACTGCTCCATTATTAGAAGGTTTTCACTCTTTACAGTTTTATGCCAAAGGCAATTATTTGATGGCTTCTAATTTGATTTTTGAAGTTAGTTCTATCAAAGAAACTGAAGTTGATTTAAAAGTTTTAGGCTTAAATATTTGGAACACTGCTGCAAAAGAATCTAATTATATAGCGAATATCATTAAAGCTACTGATGTTGACATAGCTATATTTACAGAGATAGGTAGCCGTTCTTCTTTAAATAATATTGCTTTAAAATCTTTTGGCTCAAATAATCATATTGGTTATTTCGAGGGACATGGAACAGGTATTATTAGTAAATATAGAATCACAAAGCAAACTAGAATAGGTGAATATTCTGCATTATTTGAAGTAGATGTTTTAGGAACGAAAATTAATGTAGTGGGATGCCATTTAAATTATAAGTGTTATGCCAGTTATTTACCTAGAGGCTACAATAGTTCATGTGATACTGGAGGGTTTGGTAGAATTAACCCCGCAATTACTGATATCTCAACTATAAGTAGACAAAATTTACAATCAGGACGAAAAGATGAAATGGAAATTTTAATTACGGCTCTAAACGACAACCCTACTATTATAATTGGAGATTTTAATGAACCATCTCACCAGGATTGGACTGAAGATACTAAAAATAAATTTGATCATAATGGTGTGGTCTATCAGTAGGATACGAGTAAATATCTTAGTGACAATAATTTTATTGATGCGTACCGCTCAACTTATAAAGATGAAGTTTTATACCCTGGCTTTACGTTTCCATCTAAAAACAAATACAAAAACTCTACCTGGACTCCGTTAGCTGATGAGAGAGAAAGAATTGATTATGTTTTTTATAGAGGTAATTCATTAGATTTAAAGTCGGTATCCCTAGTTGGACCTAAACAATCTTATAAATACAATCGATTGACAAGTGATGATACTAGTTTTGATAATTTTGAAAGTTTGGAAAACCTAGATAACTGGGTATCTGATCATAAAGGGGTGAAAGCAGTTTTTGATATAACTAATATTGTAAATAAATCTAATTCAAAAATTAATCCTATAATATCCGAAATCGAAGAGGAAGAAAAAGAGGTTCTGTTTTTTCCAAATCCAGTTACAGAAGGACTTTTAAATTTAAAAACTACTGAAAAGACAAAGGCAACTGTTCGTATTTTAAATTTTTTAAATAAAGTTCTATTTAGCGAAACCATTCAATTAGAATCAAATATTATAAGTTCTATAAATATTCAATTTTTGCCTCCTGGGCTTTATGTTTTAGCCATTCAAAGTGAAGGTAAAACAACCAAACAAATTTTAATGAAATAATTTTTATTCCCTTTTGTGTTTCGCATAGTTTTCAGACTTAGCGGAACACGAAAGGGACAAAAGAAAATGACCTATGCCCCAACGCTTTTATTCATAACCAATTTTTTCTTTTTGTATGTGATTGTTGTTCTAAGAACCTCTTTAATAGAGTCTGTTTTTGGGATCTGCATTTTGAGGGGATATTTAAATACTAAGTAAATGACTCAAAGTCGGGAGACTTTGCCGTAGCGTTGATAAAATAAATTTTTAAATACATGCAAAACAGAGTAAAAAGTAAAAATGCCATTATCATAATTGGCAATGGATTTGATAAAGCTCATAATTTACCGACCTCTTATGGTGAATTTGCTGATTATTATTTAAAAAATGTAATACTTGAAAGGTTATATAATTATGATAAAGATGATAAATTTTTTAATCAACACTTTATAGCAGACTTACGAAATAATCCACTTCCCATTTTTGAAAGGTTAGAAAAAGGGTTTAATCGCAATGAAGATGATGATGATTTTGAATTCTTAAAAAATAATCCCAAGGCAATAACATTTATTTTAAAAAATGAGTTCTTAGCAAAACTATATAATGACCAATATAATAATTGGTTTGATATTGAAGCTGCTTACTTTTCAGAACTACAATTAGCCATTATCCAAGATGAAAGGTATAAAAGTAAAAATGAAATTTTAATATTGAATAATAACTTTGAAGAGATAAAAAGGTATGTGAAAGAATATTTAATAAATATCAAAGAACCTGAAAATGATTTCTACATAGATAATTTTTTTAGATATAACTTTCTTGGTAAAGAAAAAAATTATGTTCTCAATTTTAATTACACGAATACGTTTAACACTTATAAAGAAAGTTTCGAACGCACATTAAATGGTACACAAAATACACCCATTGTAAATCATATTCATGGTGATTTAAAATCTGATATTCTTTTTGGTTATGGAGACAGCACAAGTGATGGCTACCAAAGTATAAAAGATAAAGATATTGACGAGTATATGGATCATCTTAAAACACTTTATTACTTAAGAAAAAGTAAATACAGAGAACTAATAAATGAATTAGAAATATATAGTGATTACGAGGTTTACGTTTTTGGGCATTCATTAGGTAGAACTGATAAAACATTACTTAAAAAGGTTTTAGAGAGAGAAAAGTGCTTAAATATTCATTTATTTAAACGACAAGGCAAAAACGAAATTGAACAAAAAAAATCGTTTGATGCTTTAATTAAAAACATTTTAAGAATTTTTGATAATGAAGATGATGTAAGATCCAAAGTTTTAGATTTTGAAAGTAGCATTACTTTTCCTTATAACAAACAGCCTAATTCACATGAAATTGAAAAAAGAGAGAATTCTCTTTACAAGTCTAAAAAAACTCAATGACACTATCCTAAAAACTATGTAAGTTCCAAAACCCTGTAGCGCGGACTTGTAGTCCGTGCAACATAAAAATCTGCTCCAAAGCCTCCTGACTTAACAGAAACGAACCAAACCTTACTCCTTTTTCTTCCCACCCAAAAAGCCACCAAGAATATCTTTAACGGTGTTTTTGGTTTCGGTGGCCGTAGAGTCTGTTTTTTGTGTGTTCCCTCCTAGCAAGCCACCCAACACATCTTTGATTTGGTCTTTCCCTTGATTGATTAATTTATTCTTTTGAATGGCAATGAGCTGTTTGGTCAAACTAGAAACTCCAGATGTCAAATCGGTTGATACCTTTGGACTTGTATAGCTGCCACCAATGGTTGCAGTAACGGGCACAGTGAGGTTTTTAACCGCCTCTGCATCTGCAATAGTGGCAATTAAACTGTTTACTTCATTTCCAAAGTATTTGGCAGGCACCTCAAAAACCGCGTTGTAATTGATGGATTTATCAAAACTGTGAGAGCCAGCCACGGTGATTGTAATGTCTTCATAACTGACATCGAAAGGACTGACATTCACCGCTCCATTTTTAAAATCGAGTTTCGTTTTTAGATCTTTTAAATCCAGCTTCTCAAAATCCACAAAGGACAAAGCGCCTTCTAATTCATTAAAAACAGCGGCATTTTTAGGTTCTACTTTAGTGGTTAACAACTCCGCAAAGGCGTCTCCAGTAATGGAGTTTAAATCTGGAATGAAATCGTTGGTTAAATCCCCTGAAATTTTAAAGGTACTGTTCAATTTCCCTTGCAAGGCTTTGGCAATAGGTGCTATCTTTTGAAGCAATTCTAAACTGTTGAAGGATTGCGAAATATCAAAACGATCCACTCCAAGATCCATATCAAATGTTGGGGTGTCTGGCTGTGTATCTACCGTACCATTGATGGTTAAATTCCCGTCAAAAATCCGTGAAGACATATTTTTTAAAGTCGCTTTTTCGTCTTTTAGAACCACCGTTCCTTTCACATCTTCAAGCGTTAAATTATCATATAAAACAGTTTTCGCGTCCGCTGTCAAAGTACAATCTAAAAACGCAGGGATTTTCAGGGATTCTGAAGGTTCCGTTTTTGTAGATTCATCACTGCTTTCAGCCATAAAATCGCTGATGGCAAATGTATTTGAGTTGAGCTTAAAATCTCCTTGAAGGTTTTTATCACTTAAAAGAAATCCTAATAAGTTCGTAATCGTACCTGTTGCGGCAAGATCACTTTTACCTGTTGTGGCGGCAAACGATTGAAGCGTCACTAATCCAGGTTTAAATTCAACATCTACATTTGAAATGTGAATGGGGTTCACTAAATCCTCTGAAGAAAAAATAAAATCAGAAACCGCAATAGTTCCATTGTTTTGTGTGCGTTCATACGCATTGGTTTCAATAGCATTCATGTCAAAAACAGTATGTAACTTTCCTTTTAGGAGTCCGCTTAGTTCTGTGTCTAACTCAACAGGATATGCTTTGCTTATGTTTGACAAATTTAAAGTCCCGTCAACGGTCGCATCCACCAACATGTTTTTAGTGAGGTTTCTAAGGGTTGCTGAGGACTTGAACACATCTTGATCGATTCTAAATTGTAAATCACGAATACTAATGTAAGTGTCATCTGGGTTTCCAGAATCGTTTTTAATGCTGGCATTGATAGAGATATCCTCCACACTTTTAGGAAGACTGGGATATTTGAAGGACGCATTGTTGGACACCATCTTGATGTCCATTTTTGGAATACTAGTCTCTGTTACCAATCCTTTTACAAAACCCTCGACCTTAAAACTCCCAGTAGTGGTCACCCCTTCAATGTCTTTTGAATAGGATTCAGGGATGACTGCCAAAAACTCTTTAAATGTGGCTCCCGTGTTTTTAAACGTAAGATCAATTTCTGAACCGTCTTCTAACAGCTTCACAAAACCATCAAACTCAAGGGCTAATTGATTGATAACGAATTTATTTTCTTTGAAGGTATATTTGTTTTCGGCTAAATCTATAGCGATGAGGGCGTCTAGCTTTATAGAATTAGCGTTCAAATAGTTAGTACTATCCAAACTAAAACTAACCAAGGCTTCTGTATTGGTATTGAGTTCCGAAAAATCAGTTGAAAAATTCCCTTTTCCTGAATGGTTCAATGCGTTGATATTTACAACCGTATTTGACGCTTCATCTATGCAGGTAACGGCGCTATTACGAATCGCATAATCCTCTATATTGAGTTTGAAATTCGTGTCGCTTTCTGTTGAAGCGGTTTCAGTTTCCTTCGCTATATCGTAATTTTTATTGCCAAATTGATCTGATTTAATTGTTAAAATAGCTTCGTCAACGTAGATGGAATTAACGACAATGGGGCCATCACTTTCATTTTTAAACAATTCCTTAACTGACATGTCAAACGATATAGATTTTACAGTTGCGAAGGTTTCACCTTCAAAAGTCAGTTGATTGACAATTTTTAAATTCTGAACGGTCACATTTGCTTGAGGGAAACTACTGATGAGACTTAAGCTCACATCTTCAAAATCAATTTGTGCAGTGACAGAATCGTTTAAAAAAGTTTTAACGGATTCTTTAATCTGATTTTGAAACAAAAAGGGTGCTGTTATTAAAAGTAAAATAATGACTAATAACGAGCTACCAATGATTTTAAATATTTTTTTCAATTTGAATGAGATTTAAGGGTTTATGATCACAGTGCAAAAATGGTACTAAAAGATGATAAACGCATTAATTTTAAATAAATTTTAAGTTCTGTTATTATTTGTGGGAATAGAATGGCGGCAACAATCTTAACCACTTAGTTCAAAGTGTACCGATTTTTTTATATATTTATATCGTAGTAAAGCCCCATTGCTTTTCTTCATAACCAATAATTATTTTTTTGTAAGTGATTGTATTGATAATAACCTGTATGTGGGTCTGTTTTGGCGTTACCTTATTTGGGGTAATGACAAAGTGCCAACCGAATTAGAGTTTTACTCAATAAACGGAGAATCAAAACACTAAAACATCGCTCTGCAAAGTCTGCTGACTTAGCCGATCAAAGCAAGAATATTTAATATTAATAAAATGAAAAACACAATTCTTAAAGTAACACTGGTTTTAGCAATCACTATGAGCTATTCCTGTGGAAAAGAAGCAAAACAAAAAACTGATGAATTGCATCTATCCGAGCAGAATGCGATTGAGTTAAACGATGGTAAACGTTGGCTTGCAAATTCCGAAACAACAGAGGGCATAAAAAATATGGTGAAAATTATGAACACCTTCAGTGAAAAAGAGGATATAAAAGCCCACGCAACTTTAACTATACGGTTAAAGTCAGAGTTTTCAATGGTTTTCGAAAAATGCACTATGAAAGGAGAAGCGCACAATCAATTACATAATTTTTTAATTCCAATTAACGATTTGTTTACGCCTTTAGCGTCTTCTGATTTAAAAAAATGTCAAGACAGTTATGAAAAATTAAATAGGCATCTAAAAGTATATCAAACATATTTTAAATGATGAACAAAATAATCTGTTAGTATTCCAAGACTTTACATTTCCCAATTTGCGTTGTTTCTATAAAATTTGTATCATTACAACCGCTATGAAAGCAGCCACTGTTGTACAACTCAAAAAAGAATTAGAAATCTTAGATCCCGAGCATTTAAAAACGCTCTGTTTGCGGTTGGCGCGTTTTAAATTAGAGAATAAAGAGCTTCTTACCTATCTACTTTTTGAATCGGAAAATGAAGCCTATTACATTGAAGGAATCAAAGAAGAGGCAGATTTGTTATTTGAGGAAATCAATACCAAAAGCTATTTTTATATCAAAAAATCTGTACGTAAAATTTTACGTATGCTTAAAAAACATGCACGTTATTCTAATAATAAAGAAACCGAAATTGAGCTCCTCCTCTATTATTGTTACAAACTCAAAACTTTCAAACCTTCAATAAATAACAATGTAACGCTTACCAATATTTATTTACGACAAGTGGAAAGCATTGAAAAAAAAATAATTAAATTACACGAAGATTTACAATATGACTTCAATACTCAACTGAAAGACATAACTGATCTTTAAAAATATATCTTATGCAAATTTTAGGAATAGACATTGGTGGAACGGGCATGAAAGGTGCCATTGTAGATAGTAATACAGGTGAACTTTTGAGTGAACGACTACGGGTACCAACCCCAAAACCTGCCACTCCCGAAAGTGTTGCCAATGAACTAAAAACGTTGATTGACTCTTTTGATTGGAAAGGACCTGTGGGAATTTCGTTTCCGACTGTCATTAAAAACGGGAAAGCCATGCAGCATGGCAATCTCGATAAATCATGGCAATTTACCCAAGTTGATGCGTTGTTTAAGTCCAAAACAGGCAATGACTTTTTCATCGTTAATGATGCCGATGCCGCCGCTATGGGGGTCATGGAATTTGGGATCGGTAAAAACCAAATGGGCTTAGTGATTACGATTACGTTAGGAACCGGTATTGGATCTGGCGTATTTTTTAATGGTCAATTATTATCTAATTTTGAATTGGGTCGTATGTATGGTCGCAAAGGAGATATCATGGAATATTTTGCAGCAGATTCTGCAAGAAAACGAGAAGACTGGAGTTTTAAAACTTGGGGCAAACGTGTCAATTTCTTTTTAACACACGTTGAAAACACATTCAATCCCGATCTCATTATAATTGGAGGTGGCGTCAGTAAAAAAATGGAGAAATTCGAAGCTTTTATTGACATTCAAACACCCATCAAAGCAGCAGAGTTAAAAAACAATGCTGGAATTATTGGGGCAGCCATTTTTGCCAAGAAAAATTGTTGAAATTAGCCTAAAATTTCCTTTTTAATATTTTTTTCTTATCTTTATACTTACAACCCCAAATTGCTGTATTATGAACACACCTACAGATCGAATTTTTCGATTGACATATATTCCAGAACACATCCATCTCACTCGGATGCTGATTACTGATATTACAATTTCACAGGACTCATCGTTTATTTTGTATCAAGTCCCTTTTGGGCTCACTACGTCCCCTAGCAGAGCTTGGAAAGAAGTTTTGATGGAAACTTGGCACTCTTTAATACTGCATAAAGATCGTGTTTCAAATACTGTTATATGAGTCTTTCACAATCGCATCATAATTGACAAGGTTTCAATTGAATTGGTGAAAAATGAACTAGAAAATCTGGTGGCTATCGCTATTGAAAAAACCAATAAACAGATAAAAATGAGGTCACAACTCGTTATTTAAGAATGTTATAAATCAACTCATTATACAAATCTTTTGGAGTGAGGTTGGCCCCGACTCCTTTACTTTTGGTATCGTAGATTCGTAAGGTTTCCAACACCCCACTAATTCGTTTCATAGGGAAATTTCGAGATACTGCGATGTATTCATTTACAAAATACGGGTTGACTCCCAATGCTTTGGCTACCGTGCCAGGGTTTTTATCGCGAACTGTGTGCAAGGTCATCAGTTTTGAAAAATACATGTACAAGATTGATATGGTCAGTACAAACGGATGTTGTTTTGAATTCTGAGCAAAGTAATGAACGATTTGATACGCTTTTTTGTGGTCTAAATGTCCCAATGCCTTTTGCAATTCGAAGTTGTTAAAGTCTTTAGAAATTCCAATATTTTCTTCAATGATTTCAGGAGTGATTTCTTTTTGAGCGCCCACTACAATTACTAACTTATTGAGTTCATTGGCTATTTTACTCAAATCATTTCCTAAAAACTCCGTCAGCATCAGGGCTGCTTTTGGGGTAATCGAAATCTGTTTCGCTCTTAAAAAACTTTGAATCCAACTCGGGATTTTATCTTCGTATATTTTTTTACTTTCAAAAACAACAGCTGCTTTAGAAAGTGTTTTATAAAGTGCTTTTCGTTTGTCTAAAGATTTGTATTTATAATTAAAAACCAAGACCGTTGATGGTTGCGGATTTTTAGCATAATCCACAAGCTGTTCAATGGTTTTGATAAGGTTCTGAGCTTCTTTTACGATGATAACTTGGCGTTCTGCCATCATCGGATACCGCTTGGCATTCGATACAATATCTTGAATGGTTGCCTCTTTTCCATAAATCACCATCTGATTGAACCCTTTCTCTTCTTCTGCCAACACATGGGACTCAATATAATCAGAAATGACATCAATATAATAGGCTTCCTCACCCATTAAAAAATAAATGGGCGCAATTTCACCTCCTTTAATGTCAGTTATCAGCTGGTTCGTAGCATTCATTCAAAAAAAATTACCAAATTTGTACTGTGCAAAATCTAAATTTTCCAACATATTCGTTCAGGCTCAAAAATAGCGAAAATAATACTCATATTTTTGATGTTATCCGTAAAAAGTTTGTGGTGCTTCAACCGGAAGAATGGGTACGACAACATTGTGTGCAGTATTTAATACAAGAAAAGAAGTATCCTATTTCTCTAATTAATGTTGAAAAAGTCGTCCTAATCAATGGACTTAAGAAACGGTATGACATTGTCGTATTCAATCCCGATGGAAGTTTAGCGCTTGTAGTCGAATGCAAAGCGCCGAAGGTTAAAATAACTCAAGCTGCCTTTGACCAAATCGCGCGGTATAACCTAACTCTAAAAGCCCCCTATTTGATGGTCACCAACGGATTAAATCATTATTTTTGCACTATGAATCACGATTTGGAAAGCTTTGAGTTTTCAGAAAGCCTTCCAAACTATAACACCAAACAAATTTGAAACTTGCAATTGTCATATTAAACTGGAACGGACAAAAACTGTTAGAAACGTTTCTACCCTCCCTGGTTGCTTACGCAGATGGGCAAGATGTTTATGTGATTGACAACGCTTCAACAGATGCATCTGTTTCATTCATAGAAACGCACTACTCTTCTGTAAAATGCATAAAACTGACACATAACATTGGATATGCTGGAGGCTATAATGAAGGCTTAAAACAAATTGATGCAGATGTTTATTGTTTATTAAACTCTGATATTGAAGTGACTGAAAACTGGTTAAAACCAGTTATCCATACCTTTGAAGCTGAAGCGAATACTGCCATCATCCAACCTAAAATATTAGATTACCACCACAAAAATAAGTTTGAATATGCCGGCGCTGGTGGTGGGTTCATCGATCAATTGGGATACCCGTTTTGTCGAGGGCGTATTTTTAATTCTTTAGAAGAAGATCACGGGCAATACAACGACCAAAAAGAAATATTTTGGGCTTCTGGAGCTTGCCTCTTTATAAGGGCACAGGCCTTTGAAGTTTTAGATGGATTTGATACTCGTTTTTTTGCACATATGGAAGAAATAGATTTGTGCTGGCGTGCACAAAATAAAGGCATGACCGTCACTTATGTGGGGCTTTCAACCGTTTACCATGTTGGTGCCGCAAGTTTAAAAACCTCAAATCCCAAGAAAACCTTTTTAAATTTTAGAAATAGCTTATACACCTTGGTTAAAAATACGCGAAAACCATTAATACTCGTTGTTCTTTTAAGGTTAATTTTAGACGGAATTGCAGGCATTCGTTTTTTGCTACAAGCAAAACCAAAACACGTGATAGCTATAGTGAAAGCCCACGGGAGTTTTTACAAAGCACTCCCCTATTTACTTCAATTTAGACGGCAACATTCTAATAGAAAATCACACCACCAACTTCCATCAATAGTATGGTCTTATTTTGTGCTAAATAAAAAGTATTTTAATAAATTATAAAAAGTTTTGTTAATCATAGTATTAAGTATAATAATTTTATAATTTTACGTTATATAAAAAACCATTTAAGATGAAGAGAATTTATGTATTAGGAGTGACCGCATTAATCGTGCTTGCTTCCTGTGGCGCCAACAAAGAATTGACAGCTGCTCAAGAAAAATTAAAAACCACTGAAGATCTATTAAATACGGCCACTGTAAAGTTAAACAGTTGTTTATCCGATAAAGCGGTTGCAGATGCAAATCTTACGGCTCTCAGAGATCAATTGTACGATTTAAGAAAAACAAACGACGCACTCATTAGCAGTACAGAACAGATGACTTTATTGACTTCTAAAGGAGCTGATAATTTAGAAAAAACCTTAGAAAGTCTTCAAGAAAGAGATTTAAAAATCAACCGTTTACAAGATGCTATTACTAAAAAGGACAGCATCACCTTAGCGATTGTATCTAGTTTGAAAAAATCAGTTGGGATCGACGATCCAGACATCGAAATAAATGTAGAAAAAGGCGTTGTTTTTATTTCCATTGCTGATAAGTTATTATTTAAAAGTGGGAGTTTCGTAGTCACCGAAAAAGCCAAAGGAGTTTTAGCGAAAGTAGCGAAAGTCATTAATGACAAGCCTGACTTTGAAGCGATGATTGAAGGGCATACAGACAGTCGCTCGTATTCAAATGGTGTTTTAGTAGACAACTGGGATTTGAGTGTCAAACGCTCTACATCTGTCATTAGAATCTTACAAGGCATGGGTGTTAACCCCGCTCAATTAATAGCAGCCGGACGTAGTAGTTATGTGCCATTAACAGATAATGACTCTGCAATGAACAGATCGAAAAACAGACGTACACGTGTGGTTGTACTTCCTAAAATTGATCAATTCTATGAAATGATTGAAAATGAAGTAAAAGCACTTTCTGGTCAATAGTCACTTCAATCTAAAAAAGATTACAAAAGCCCACCGTTTTGGTTGGGCTTTTTATTTGAAAGCTAATCCCTTTATTTTATATTTGCTGAAAAGCAATAATACCGCATAATGAAGATATCGTACAACTGGTTAAAACAATTTATAAAAATAGATTGGACTGCAGAAAAAACCTCTGAACTCCTTACAGATTTAGGTTTAGAAGTTGAAGGTTTAGAATCCTTTCAATCTGTCAAAGGTGGATTAAAAGGAATCGTTGTAGGGCATGTACTCACCTGTGAGCAACACTCCAATGCTGATCGATTGCGAATCACAACCATTGATGTTGGAGCCGAAGAACCCTTAGCAATTGTATGTGGCGCACCCAATGTGGCCGTTGGTCAAAAGGTAGCTGTCGCAACCATAGGAACCACTTTATATACTTCAGAAGGAGAAGATTGGACCATTAAAAAAGGAAAAATCCGTGGCGAAGAAAGTCATGGCATGTTATGTGCTGAAGATGAATTGGGGTTAGGCGCCTCTCATGAAGGAATCATGGTTTTAGAGGATTCCCTTAAAATTGGAAGCCCTTTGGCAAAATACTATGACATTGAAGATGATTTGGTGTTTGACATTGGATTGACTCCAAACCGTGCAGATGCGATGAGTCATTATGGAACTGCTAGAGATTTAATGGCTGGGTTGTCTCAGCATGGCATCAATGCCAAAATAATAAGCCCTTCCGTGTCTGCTTTTCATGTAGATGACAGAAGTCTTAAAGTCGATATTAATGTTGAAGATAAATTAAAAGCCCCGCGTTATTGTGGATTAACGATTTCGAATATCGTTGTCAAAGACTCTCCTTTATGGCTACAAAACCGACTGAAAGCCATTGGATTAAATCCTATTAACAATATTGTAGATGCAACAAATTATGTCTTACATGATTTAGGACAGCCATTACACGCCTTTGATGCCGATAGAATATCGGGTAAAAAAATTATTGTAAAAACCGTCAAAGCAGGTACAAAATTTGTAACCTTAGACGGCGTTGAACGCACACTTCACAAAGAAGATTTGATGATATGTGACGCTGAAAAACCACTGTGTATTGCAGGTGTTTTTGGAGGTGAAAATTCAGGCGTTTCTAAAGAAACGAATTCAATATTTTTAGAAAGTGCTTATTTCAATCCTGTAAGTGTTCGAAAAACAGCCAAAAGACATGCTCTCAATACAGATGCCTCTTTCAGATTTGAACGAGGTATCGATCCAAATATCACTAAATATGCCCTCAAAAGAGCCGCATTGTTAATTATCGAAATTGCTGGTGGAAAAATAACAAGTGACCTGATCGATGAATATCCTAATAAAATTGAGGATGCTCAAGTCTTTTTAACTTTTGAAAAAACGAATCAATTAATTGGAGAAGAACTTCCTAAAGAAACCATCAAAAGTATTCTAAGCGCTTTAGAAATAAAAGTGAATAATGTGACTGAAAGCGGTTTAGGCTTGACCATTCCTGCATACAGAAATGATGTTCAACGTGAAGTGGATGTGGTTGAAGAAATTCTTAGAGTATACGGATATAACAACATCGGAATTACCAATAAATTAAATGCTTCCATTTCGAATACGTCTAAATTTGAAAGTTATAAAGTTGAAAACATAATTGCGAATCAACTTGTTGGACATGGGTTTTATGAAATCCTAAATAACTCATTGACTTCAGATAAATATACAGCCTTTAGTGAGCAATTGGAACAGGCGCATGAGGTGAAAATACTGAACCCATTAAGTACGGATTTATCAGTGATGCGTCAATCTTTGATTTTCTCTGGTTTAGAATCTATTGCGTTTAATATCAACAGACAACAAAGCGATTTAAAGCTTTTTGAATTTGGTAAAACCTATCACAATTTTGAAGCGAACAAAGAAGAGTTTAACCACCTTTCAATTTTTGTTACTGGAAATAAAACCGAAAAACGCTGGAATACAAAAGAAACAGCCGTTGATTACTTCTATTTAAAAGGATTGGTTACGTCGATAATTGAACGTTTAGGAATTCAAAAACTTAAAAGTTCGCCTTTAACTAACGATGTATTTAGCGAAGGGCAACAACTGAGTGTCGGAAAACATTCTTTGGTTGAGTTTGGAAGTTTAAAAACCTCGACACTAAAATCTTTTGGAATCTCTCAAAGCGTTTTTTGTGCTGATTTTAATTGGGATAACTTATTAAAAGTGATCAATCAACAAACGATTAAATTTAAGGATATTTCTAAATACCTAGAAGTCAAACGTGATTTTTCATTGTTAATTAATGAAGACGTTACTTTTGAAAGCATCTTTAAGTTAGCCAAACAAACGGAAAATAATTTCTTAAAAGACATCAATCTATTTGATGTGTATACAGGAGATAAGCTAGCCGAAGGCAAAAAAAGTTATGCGGTTAGTTTCACATTACAAGATAAAAACAAAACGCTCACAGATGTTCAAATTGACAAAATAATGTCGAAAATCCAAAAGCGTTTTGAATCGGAATTAAATGCTGAATTGCGTTAATTACCCTTCTTTAGAAGCCAAATAACGTTCTGCATCTAAGGCGGCCATACAGCCAGTTCCTGCGGCAGTCACTGCTTGTCTATACACATGATCTGCTGCATCGCCACTTACAAAAACGCCTTCAATATTTGTTTTAGAAGAGCCTGCAGTGTTAATAATATAACCTGTTTCATCTAAGTTTAGGAAGCCCTGAAAAATATCAGTATTTGGTTTGTGACCAATCGCCACAAAAAATCCAGTTGCTGGAATATCTATCAACGCATTTGTTTTATTGTTTTTGGCTCGTACACCCGTCACAACTTGACCATCTCCTAAAACTTCATCGGTTTCTGTATTGAATAATATTTCGATATTTTCGGTATTCTTAACACGATTCGCCATGATTTTAGAAGCTCTAAACTCATCCCGACGCACCAACATAGTAACTTTCGTACAAAGTTTAGACAAGTAATGTGCCTCTTCACAAGCAGAATCCCCTGCCCCAACAATAACGACTTCTTGATTTCTGTAAAAGAATCCATCACACACTGCACAAGCAGAAACACCACCTCCAAGTTTTAAATATTTTTGTTCGGATTCTAAACCTAAATATTTAGCGGTAGCACCAGTAGAAATAACAATCGTTTCACAGTGAATTTCTTTAGTTCCATTGATCCAAACTTTATGAATGGGTCCAGAAAAATCAACTTTAGTCACCCATCCATCTCTTACATCTGTTCCAAAGCGCTCCGATTGTGCTTGTAACTCTAGCATCATTGCAGGCCCCGTAATACCATCTGGATAACCTGGGAAATTCTCAACCTCATTGGTGGTTGTCAATTGACCTCCAGGTTGTGTTCCTTGATATAATACCGGAAACATATTGGCACGTGCAGCGTAGATAGCAGCGGTATAGCCCGCAGGACCGGAACCAATAATCAAACATTTTACAGACTCTATAGTATCAGACATAGTTTAAAATTTAGGTTACAAAAGTAGGCGTTTTACATAAAATTATTGCGGGAAGTTATTAACAGTTTTATTTAAATTGTAGATTAATTAATATTATTCCTCTATAAACAAAAAACAGTAAAATAATCTTAACTTTGTTAGAAATTCAAAAGCGAGCGTTATGTTGATTATTGGTATTGGTGGTGGAACAGGAAGTGGAAAAACGACGGTGGTAAATCAAATTTTATCAGAATTTCCAGCAGGGGAAGTTCAAGTAATTTCTCAAGATTCTTATTATAAAGAAACGTCTCATTTAACTTTTGAAGAACGTTGTAAGATTAACTTTGACCATCCAAAATCGATTGATTTTGAACTGCTTGAATCGCACTTAAAAGCCTTGAAAAATGGCGAAAACGTCGACCAACCTGTATATTCCTTTAAAACACACAACCGTACTGGTGAAACCACACTTACCGAACCTAAAAAGGTGGTGATTGTAGAAGGAATTTTAATTTTATCTAATACTGAATTACGATCGTTATTCGATATTAAAATATTTGTTCATGCAGATAGTGACGAGCGCTTAATGCGTCGTTTAAAAAGAGATATCGCCGAGCGCGGAAGAGATTTAGACGAAGTTTTGGAGCGTTACCAAACAACGCTGAAACCCATGCATCAACAGTTTATTGAACCGATGAAAGCATTTGCAGATATCATCATCCCAAACAATCATTACAATACGGTGGCTGTAAATGTTGTGAAATCAATTATAAATGATCAACTCTAATGTTAAAGAAATCAAACCGTTTTTTGAAACTATTGAAGCCCTTTAAGAATATTTATTTTCTTATATTGATCGTGTTTATTGTATGGATGGTGGTCTTTGATGCCAACTCGTGGCTGATTCACAGCGATCTAAATGAAGATGTTGAGGATTTAAATTCTAAAATTGAGTTTTATAATGGTGAGATTAAAAAAGATCAAAAAGAAATCAACACTCTAAACTCTATTGATGGCATTGAGAAATATGCGCGGGAGCATTATAAAATGAAAAAAGAAAATGAAGTCGTCTATATTATAGAAGACGCCGATAGTTTAAAAGTTAAAACAAATGAGTAAGTCGAATCTTTTTGAGAATTTTGAATCCGTTTCTGCCAAAGCGTGGAAACAAAAGATTCAATTTGAACTTCAAGGAAAAGATTTTAACGACCATTTAGTTTGGAATTCTATCGAAGGAATTGACGTGAAACCCTTCTATCATTCCGAAGCTTATTCCAAAGCACCCAGCATTCAACACACTGCTTCTGACTGGAACATCGGACATTCAATTTATGTGAATTCCGTAGAAAAGAGCAATACCCATGCTCTCGAATTGATTGAAAATGGAGTTGAAAGTTTACATTTCACACTCCCAATAGCTGACATTTCAGTGGAGGAACTTCTTAAAAATATTGATACTTCTTCCGTACCAATTTATTTTGAACCTTTATGTCTTTCAGAAAAATTGATAAAATCACTTCGGGATTTTTCATTGAAAAATAAGACGTCATTTTACATCTTACAAGATCCTATTGGTCACTTGGCACGCTCTGGAAATTGGCATGAAAATCTCAAGACAGATTTACATACACTAAAACAAACGATTGCTTTAGGAGATACTTTAAAAAGTGTTATTTCTGTCGATTTAGGACTCTTTCAAAATGCAGGCGGTAGCATGGTTCAACAGCTGGCCTATACCCTAGCCCACGCCAATGAATACCTTAATTTATTTGATGGTGAATCCATAAAATCTGTGGTTTTTAAAGTCTCTGTTGGAGGAAATTACTTTTTTGAAATTGCTAAACTTCAAGCATTGCGAGTCTTATGGCACAGTCTTACAAAGGATTATGAACTTTCAATTGATTGTCATATTCTTACACAGCCCAGCCGTCGTAATAAAACAATTTACGACTATAATATCAATATGTTGCGAACAACCACTGAATGCATGAGCGCCATTTTGGGAAGTAGCGATACGATTATGAATATGCCTTACGATCATTTGTATCATAAGGATAATGATTTCGGAGATCGATTGTCAAGAAATCAATTGATAATTCTCAAAAAGGAAAGTTATTTTGATACCGTTTCCAACCCCACAGAAGGAGCTTATTATATTGAAACACTGACACAGCAATTGGCACAAAAATCGTTAGATTTATTTAAAGAAATCGAAAAACAAGGCGGCTTTTTAAAACTGCTAAAAGAAGGCATGGTTCAACGGAAACTGAAAGAGCATGCACAAAAAGAACAGCATTTATACGACGAAGGAACTGAGGGTCTTTTGGGAACTCATTTTCAACAAAACGCATTGGATACAATGAAATCGGATTTAGAAATCTATCCGTTTATAAAACAACAGGCTCGAAAAACACTGTTAGAACCCATCATCCCTCGCAGAATTTCTGAGGAAATTGAACAAAAACGGCTGAAAGATGAGTAGAAAAAAAGTTCAACATATTGTTTTAGAAGGCGTCAAAACCAAACCGTCAACAAAAAAATCGTTTGATACTGCGGAAACCATAGCTGTACAATCAAGTTATTCAAAAGAGGACACAGACGCTTTAGAACATCTGAATTTTTCTGCAGGAACTGCACCTTTTTTAAGAGGCCCCTACAGCACAATGTATGTGCAACGCCCATGGACTATCAGGCAATACGCTGGATTTTCGACCGCCGAAGACAGTAATGCTTTCTATAAACGAAATTTAAAAGCGGGGCAAAAAGGACTGTCCGTCGCCTTTGACTTGCCCACACATCGGGGTTATGACAGTGATCATGAACGCGTTGTTGGAGATGTCGGAAAAGCCGGCGTTGCTATAGACTCTGTCGAGGATATGAAGTTGTTATTTGATGAAATTCCTTTGGATCAAATGAGTGTCTCCATGACCATGAACGGCGCCGTGTTGCCAATTATGGCGTTTTATATTGTAGCTGCGCAAGAACAAGGCGTCGAGATAGAGCAATTAAGTGGAACGATTCAAAATGATATTCTGAAAGAATTTATGGTGCGAAACACCTATATTTACCCCCCGGAAGCGTCCATGAAAATTATTTCTGACATCTTTGAGTACACCAGTAAATATATGCCGAAATTTAACAGCATTAGTATTTCTGGTTACCACATGCAAGAAGCTGGTGCTACCGCAGATATAGAACTTGCTTACACCTTAGCCAATGGGTTAGAATACATTCGGAAAGGATTGGATGCAGGTTTAGAAATAGACACCTTTGCTCCTCGTTTGTCCTTTTTCTGGGGCATTGGAATGAATCACTTTATGGAGGTTGCCAAACTCCGGGCAGCCCGTATGTTGTGGGCGAAAATTGTTCAAAAATTTAATCCTAAAAATCCAAAATCTTTAGCACTAAGAACACATTGCCAAACCAGTGGTTGGAGTTTAACAGAACAAGATCCTTTTAATAATGTCGCTCGCACCTGTATTGAAGCCACAGCCGCTATTTTTGGAGGCACCCAAAGTTTACATACAAACGCCTTGGATGAAGCGATTGCATTACCCACCGATTTTTCAGCTAGAATTGCTAGAAACACCCAACTATACCTTCAAAAAGAAACTAAAATAACCAAAACAGTGGATCCTTGGGCAGGAAGTTATTATGTGGAAAAACTGACTCATGAAATCGCAGAAAAAGCCTGGAGTCATATTGAGGAAGTTGAAGCTTTAGGTGGCATGACCAAAGCCATTAAATCTGGCGTGCCAAAACTAAGAATTGAAGAAGCAGCAGCACGCAAACAAGCCCGTATTGACTCTGGTCAAGATACCATTGTAGGAGTGAATAAATTTAAGCTTGAGAATGAAGATGCGTTACATATTTTGGAAGTAGATAACGAATTGGTTCGGGCTCAACAATTGGAGCGCCTAAATCACACAAAAACAGAACGCGATTCTGAAAAAGTAAAGGTGGTTTTAGAAAAATTAACAAAAGCTGCAGCAAATGGAAGTGAAAATTTACTAGCTTTAGCGGTAGAAGCTGCCATACATCGTGCGACACTAGGAGAAATAAGCGATGCATTAGAGCAAGAGTTTGGAAGGTATAAAGCAGAAATTAAAACATTTTCAGGGGTGTACAGTAAAGAAATAAAAAATGATGCCTCATTTGAGAAAGCCAAGCAATTGGCCAATCAGTTTGCAAAATCAGAAGGACGACGTCCAAGAATTATGATCGCAAAAATGGGACAAGATGGTCACGACCGCGGCGCAAAGGTCGTTGCAACTGGCTATGCCGATTTAGGTTTCGATGTTGATATTGGGCCCCTCTTTCAAACGGCAGAAGAAGCCGCGAAGCAAGCGGTAGAAAACGACGTGCATATTTTGGGTGTATCTTCTTTAGCAGGCGGTCATAAAACACTCGTACCTAAAGTTATTGAAGCCCTAAAAGCATACGGACGAGAAGATATTATGGTCATTGTGGGTGGCGTAATTCCTAAGCAAGATTATCAATATTTGTTCGATGCTGGGACGGTTGCTGTGTTTGGACCGGGCACAAAAATTAGCGAAACTGCCATTATAGTGTTGGATATATTAATAAATTAATTATATTTATATGATTCTTAACCAAATCAACCGATAAGTAAGTAGCAAATGAAACCTCAAATCTCATATGCCGCTATCAAAAATAATAGCCATTGCGAACCAAAAAGGGGGTGTTGGTAAAACAACAACCGCCATTAATCTGTCCTGTGCACTTGGCATCTTGGAACAAAACGTGTTGCTTATTGATGCAGACCCGCAAGCAAATTCAACTTCTGGCTTAGGGATCATTACAAAAAATATTGGATTTTCTATAGTAAATCTATTTCAAGGGGATGCAAATTTGGATCGCTGCATAGTAGAGACACACAGTCCAAATTTAAAAATCATCCCAGGGTCTATCAAACTTGCGGAAATTGAAATCAATGTTAAAAACCCCAATTTAAAGCGATTAAAAACAGCCTTAGATGCGTTGAAAAATAAATTTGATTTCATCATTATTGATTGTTCCCCTTCATTGGGCTATCTGACTTTAAATTCATTTGTGGCTGCGGACTCCATCATCATTCCTGTTCAATGTGAGTTTTTTGCATTAGATGGGCTGAGAAAATTACTATCAACTATTAAAAGTGTTAGAAAATCATTCAATACAAATTTAACCATTGAAGGCATTTTAATGACTATGTATGACAAACGACTAAGTCATAACAGTCATATTATTAATGAATTAAAAATACATTTTAAGGATTTAATATTTAGGACGATTATTAAAAGAAACGTGAGTTTAAGCGAAGCACCTAGTTTTGGAACCAGCGTTTTTGATTATAAAATGAACAGCGAAGGCTCTACCAACTACCTCAATCTATCACGTGAAATTATGAAAAACCAAACTTCGAGCAAACAAAAATCTTTAGGCAAAAAGATCCCTCAAATTCTGAAAGACACTGAGGAGACTATTTTACAAAGTCCAAACATTGAAGAACGCAATCTAGATAATTTCAAAACATTTTCATTGAAAGATAAAAATTTCGACAAACTTATTGGCTACACAAAAGAAGAAATCATTGCTCAATTAGGACTGGTATACAACGATTTATATTCTGATATATGGATGTATCACATCACAGATAAAGTAAGTCTTATTAAGAAAAACTATCTTTATCTTTATTTTGATAAAAACAAAGTCAACCTCATTAAATTAAGACGCTTCAAATACAGTTGAAAACTTGATCAAATTCTTAAACAATTTGGTTTTAATTCCTCGTAAATAATTGTACTTTTACGTAAATAAAAGAAATCAATAATGGGAAAACTCATTGCTATAGCAAATCAAAAAGGAGGCGTTGGAAAAACCACTACTACGGTCAATCTAGCAGCTTGCTTAGGAGTTTTAGATAAAAAAGTGTTATTGATTGATGCAGACCCACAAGCGAATGCTTCTTCTGGTCTTGGAATTGATGTAGATAATGTCGCCATAGGAACGTATCAGTTATTAGAACACAATTGTACAGCTGAAGAAGCCATCCAAAAGACAACTGCTACAAACGTTGATATTATTCCTGCACATATTGATTTGGTTGCCATCGAAATTGAATTGGTTAATATGGAGCAACGAGAATATATGCTCAAGCAAGCCATTGAATCTGTTAAATCTAAATACGATTATATACTTATTGATTGCGCTCCTTCTTTAGGACTTTTGACGCTTAATGCATTAACTGCTGCAGACTCCGTTATCATCCCCATTCAATGCGAATATTTCGCATTAGAAGGATTAGGTAAATTATTGAACACCATTAAAAGTGTGCAAAAAATTCATAATGAACATTTAGATATTGAAGGGTTATTACTCACAATGTATGATTCTCGATTGCGACTTTCCAACCAAGTCGTAGAAGAGGTTCAAAACCACTTTACAAACATGGTTTTTAAAACCATTATTCAGCGCAACGTACGACTCAGTGAAGCCCCAAGCCATGGTGAAAGCATCATTTATTATGACGTAAATAGTAAAGGTGCTACAAATTACTTAAGTTTGGCTAAAGAAATCATCAGTAAACAGTAAACATAATGGCCAAAGCTATTAAAAAACAAGCCTTAGGACGCGGACTCTCTGCTCTTTTACAAGATCCAAAAAAGGACCAACAGACTGCTGTAAGTACTAGCAGCAGCCCTCAAGTAGGAACTATTGTTGCATTGGAATTAGATCGAATAGAGGTCAACCCGTTCCAACCCCGAACACAATTTAAAGAAGAAGGCATCCGTGAATTAGCAGCGTCTATTCAAGAGTTAGGAGTAATTCAACCCATAACAGTTCGTAAAACCAACACCAATACTTTTCAATTGGTTTCTGGGGAACGTCGTTTTAGAGCTTCTAAATTACTAGACTTAAAAACAATTCCAGCGTATATTCGAATTGCAAATGACCAAGAAGCCTTAGAAATGGCACTGGTTGAAAATATTCAACGTCAAGATTTAGATCCTATCGAAATTGCTTTAAGCTACCAACGATTGATCGATGACATTCAATTGACTCAAGAACAAATGAGCCAACGTGTTGGGAAAAAACGTTCAACCATTGCTAATTATTTACGATTGTTAAAACTAGACCCTTTAATCCAAACAGGAATGCGCGATGGATTTATCAGTATGGGACATGGAAGGGCCATTGTAAATATAAATTCTCATGCAGATCAAATTGCAATTTATAAAGAAATTATTTCGAACAAATTATCCGTTCGAGCTACCGAAACATTGGTTAAAAACTACAATACTCCCAAATCAGTAAAAACCACTAAACAGAACGAATTGCCTGATTTTGTTAAAAATGGCGTTCAAAAAATAGCATCTTATTTTGGCCATAAAATTGATGTCAAGATGGAGAAAAAAGGGAGTGGAAAAATACTCATCCCTTTTCATTCTGAAGAAGACTATGACCGCATCTTAAAATTATTTAAAAGTGATAAATAGGCATTGGCTCATTATATTTTTTTGTGCATATTCGTTCGTAAATTTTGCTCAAAACACAGAAGACACTCCAAAGGAGTTAGAAACGGAAGCGTATAAGCCTGTGGTTATGGATCCTTTGGCCCCTTCAAAAGCGGCTTTTTATTCTGCCATTTTACCAGGACTCGGACAAGCAGTTAATAAAAAATATTGGAAAATACCCATTGTATATGCGGCACTCGGCACAAGCATCTATTTTTATTTAGACAATGACAAGTCCTATAAGCGCTACAGAAATGCCTACAAAAGACGATTATCAGGCTTCACCGATGATGAGTTTTATGGTGAGGGAAATATTCCGCTCCTTTCAGATGATGCGCTCATTCGTGCGCAACAAACATTGAGACGGAATAAAGAGTTGTCCTTATTAATAACGATTGGGCTTTATGCCTTGAATATTATCGATGCAAATGTGGATGCCCATTTATTGCAATATAATGTGGACAAAAATTTAGCGGTCAACCCATTTATTGACTTTGATACTCCAGATACATCTGCTCAACTTGGGTTGTCAATCAACTTTAATTTTTAAAATGAAAATAGCACTTTTAGGATACGGAAAAATGGGGAAAGTAATTGAGAAAATTGCTCTAAATCGTGGACACGAAGTGACCTTGAAAATTGATAAAGACAGTGCGCCCTACGACATTACTACCGTTGATGTCGCAATTAATTTTAGCACACCAGATTCTGCGGTCGAAAACATTCGTATAGCCCTTGAAAGTGGCATTCCTGTTATTTCGGGAACAACAGGTTGGTTATCTGAAATGGAATCTATAAAAGAAGTATGTAATACCCATAATGGTGCATTTATCTACGCTTCTAATTTTAGTTTAGGTGTCAATATATTCTTTGAACTCAATAAACATTTAGCAAAACTGATGAAAAATCTAACGGACTATACGGTAGATCTTGAAGAAATTCATCACACTCAAAAACAAGATGCACCCTCTGGGACCGCCATCACACTCGCTGAAGGAATCTTAGAGCACAGTACTTACGATTCTTGGGATCTAGCCCCTTCAAAAGACTCGAGTAAATTAGCAATAACCGCCAAACGCATCGACGCTGTTCCGGGCACTCATACTGTAAATTATGATTCTGAAGTGGACCGTATTTCGTTAACACATACGGCACACAACAGAGAAGGATTTGGATTGGGAGCCGTTGTTGCAGCCGAATGGATCCTTGGAAAAACAGGGGTATTCACAATGAATGACGTGTTAAACATTGGTTAAACTCTTGAATACTAATTACATTAACCTATAAATTAGACATTTAAACAACTTAAAAATATTATGACTTTATCACAATGGTTTATTTTTTTCTTAGCAATTCAATTGATTCACGGATTGGGTACTTGGAAACTATACGTTAAAGCAGGTCGAAAGGCATGGGAAGCATTCGTGCCAATTTACAACGGTATCATATTCATGAAAATACTGAACCGACCAATTTGGTGGGTTGCATTGTTGTTCTTACCTGTGATCAGTTTAATTATGTTAATTATCATCTGGGTGGAAACTGCCCGAAGTTTTGGAAAAAATACAACAACAGACACTGTTTTATCCATCGTCTCTTTAGGGTTTTATAGTTATTACTTAAACTACTTTTCCGATGTAAAACACATAAAAGAAAGAAGTTTAAAACCTAAATCTGGTTCGGGAGAATGGACGAGTTCTATACTGTTTGCGGTAGTGGCTGCGACCATTGTTCATACGTATTCTTTACAGCCGTATGTCATTCCTTCTTCGTCACTTGAAAAGTCATTATTAGTCGGTGATTTTTTAATTGTGAGTAAGATGCACTATGGTCCTCGTGTTCCGATGACCACTATTGGACTTCCGATGGTACATGATACGATTCCTTTATTGAACAAAAAGTCTTATTTATTTAATGATAAAATTGACGAACAAATTACTTCTTTAAAAAGCAGATTTCAACTCCCCTATTTACGAATTCCAGGGTGGGAAAAAATTGAGCGAAATGAAATAGTTGTTTTCAATCAACCGGCTGATACATTGCTGGATATGAATGACTTTAGACCGGATAGAAATTACTACAAGCCCATCGATAAAAAGACCAATTTGGTAAAACGATGTGTGGCAATTGCTGGCGACACCCTCGAAGTAAGAGATGGCTATGTGTATATCAACGGTATTCAGAATGAACTTCCAGACCGTGCGAAATTGCAATTTAGTTATGAAGTCATCTTAAAACCTGGGAAAAGATTTGAAAACAGCATCATAGAGCAGTTAAAAACGCGCTATGACATTACCGATGGTATCTATGCGATGGGTAATAAAATCATCATTCCAGCGGCCTCAGACGATGCTGTCAAAGTGTTTAAAAACCATCCGAGTGTCGCATCAATCACACGCTTTATAGAGCCAAAAGGAAAAGCAGACACTGGCTTGTTTCCTCAAGATCCGAGTTATGAATGGAACCGTGATTTTTATGGCCCACTCTATATTCCTGAAGAAGGAAAAACAATGGAGCTTAATTTAGAAAATCTACCTGTTTACAGACGACTCCTTACTGAATACGAAGGAAATACAGTTTCTACAAAAGGCAATCAGATTTTTATAAACGGACAACTTTCTAATTCGTACACCTTTAAACAAAACTACTATTGGATGATGGGTGACAATCGTCACAATTCCATTGACGCCCGTGCTTGGGGATTTGTACCTTTTAACCATGTTGTAGGAAAACCTGTATTTATTTGGATGAGTTGGAATACCAACGGAAAAGGCTTCAATAAAATACGATGGGAGCGTTTGTTCTCAACCGTTCATGCCGATGGCGAACGCACTTCTTACTTTATACCTTTTTTAATCCTGTTAGCAGTGTGGATTGGGTTTAGTAAATGGCGCAAAAGAAAAAATACAACGGTTTAACAACTCTTTATGGCGCTTCTTTATCCGACGTATTTTCCAAACATTGCTTCTTATATAGTGATGACACAATCAGAGGAAATCGTATTTGAAATATGTGATTCCTATCAAAAGCAAACCTATAGGAACCGCTGCTATATTTATGGTGCAAATGGAAAACTGAGTCTTAATATCCCTGTTCATTATTCTCAGAGAAACAGACAGAACACGGAAGAGATAGAGATTGACAATACCTCTAACTGGCAATCCATACACTGGAAATCTATTGAAAGTGCTTATAAAACCTCTCCTTTTTTTGAGTATTATGAAGATGAATTTAAAGAGCTATTTAATACGCCAAAAGAGTATCTTTTGGATTTTAATTTAGAATGTATTGCTGTCATTAACAGCTGTTTGGGTTTTGATCCCATTCTGTCTAATTCTGATCAGTTTTTAAAAACCAGTACAGAATCAGACTATCGGTTATTAGTAAACGCCCGAAAAGAATCTAAAATTGACACGACTTCCTACATTCAAGTTTTTCAAGAGAAACATGGATTCATAAACAATTTGAGCATCTTAGATTTGTTATTCAATGAAGGCCCCAACGCTTTGAGTTATTTAAAAAATCATCCGATCACTTTTTAGAAGATGATTCAAGGACTCGTCCATTATGGCATTCATTTGATCGCTCCGTTATTGGTAGCGATTTTATGCTACAGAAAAGATTGGTTAAAATCTTATGCGATTTTTTTGAGTGCCTTTCTCATTGACTTCGATCATTTACTAGCCACACCCCTCTTTGACCCTCATAGATGTAGCATCGATTTTCACCCGCTTCACTCCTACATCGCAATTGGGGTGTATCTATGTTTATTAGTCCCCTCAAAAACGCGTTTGATTGGAATAGGACTTTGTATTCACATCCTCGCGGATTACTGCGATTGTTTATTTTTGTAACGTTAGCTCTGTAAAAATCGGAAAATGATCTGAATAAGGAACCGAGTAGTTTTTGAATGTTCCAATCTTGAAACTTTGATCCGCTAAGATAAAATCAATCCGAACAGGAAAATATTGAAAATCAAAGGTACTGCCAAAACCAGTACCAGAAGTTTCAAAAGTATCTAATAAATCCTCTTTTAGGATTCGATACACATACGAATAGACGGTATTGTTAAAATCTCCACACATTAGCACCTTGTAAGGAGACTTTGCTACATGACTTGCAACTAGTTCGGCTTGCGACTGTTGTGCTTTAAAAGTGATTTCTAAGCGTTTAAGGAGCTTATTGGATTGTTCTTTGTCTAGCGACTCTACATCTACATTAGCGTCAATTCCAGACGATTGAAGGTGCACATTGTACACGCGGGTCGTATCTGATTTAATGAGAACATCTGCGAAAATCGCACTGTTTGCAGAATTCGGAAAATTAATAAAACCAGAATTCAAGATTTTATAAGTGGACAAAATAGCGAGTTCCGATTTATTGTTTTTAGCTGGATTGGTTTGGTGCTTATAGCGGTAGGCTTTAAAATCTAAATCCGTACTTGAATCATACTCTTGAAAACACAAAATATTAGGAGATTCTTCTGAAATAAATTTCTGAATTTTAGTAGGAATGGTTTTATCATCAATCCAATTATACACATTGAACAAGCGCACATTATAACTCATAATCGTAAACGTGTCTTCTGATTTTGGAGTTGACTCCGATGAAAACTTATAAAATGACAAAACATGATTATAGCCAACCACAAGTACTAACAACGATAGAAGGACTTGTTTTTTTAGTTTGATAAGCCAATAGACAACAAAAAGTATATTTAAAACAATCAATAAAGGAACGGACAAACTAAGGGTGGATATCAGCGCGTAAGATTTTGGCGGCACATAGGACAAGCCATAAGATAGGAGCAGCAAGAGCGCAAGCACTGAATTTATCAGAAATATAAACTTATTAAGAAGGTTTAAGTTTTTCAAATCTCTCTATTTACCAGCTCGGAATAAAAAATCCTTTTCTGCTTGGGTTAAACTTTCGTAGCCACTTTTACCAATTTTATCTAAAATAAGATCAATTTGTTTTTGATGGGTAAACCGATCAAACTCTTCTTTTTTCTTACCAGCAAAAGAATTTTTTTTCTTCTTGTGAACCGTTTTTAACGGCGCCGTTGACCTAGAGAAATAGGCGATAATACGATCTATGAATTCCCCAATATCAGTGCCTTTTTGAAATTGTCTCGCATAAAAATATCCTAATAGATACCCTCCAAAATGTGCGACCGAACCACCTGAGTTTTGAGAGAATAAACCAGGAACATCAAACAAAACCATCGCGATGCCTATGTATTTTAATGGAAATTGAAAGGTGAAAAACCGGACTTCTTTATTGGGTAAATAGGCACACAAGAAAATGATTATCGCGCGTACCCCAGCAGAGGCACCAACTAAAGGTCCCGCCGTATTTAAAATGCCAGACGGAAATAGATTATACACCAATACAAAAGCAAAACCTCCTGACAGGATGCCCAATACATATACTTTAAGTGAAATATCTTGTTTAAATAAATTTGAAAACGAGCGTCCAAAGAAATACAAGACAATCATATTGAAGAATAAATGGACAAAACTATAATGTGTAAAGCCATACGTTAATAAAGTCCACGGTTTTGAAAGGACTTCCGAAAATGATTTTGAAAGCGATAGCCATTCTAAATTTGCGTCACTCCCTTGAAGCCTTAAAGCAATAAAACTAACTAGAAACACAAGCACATTTGCGACAATGATTTTTTCAAATACATTGAGTCTTGATAATTTCTCTCTGATATCTTGATTTAGGTTCGTCATTAATTCCAGCGGTATTTATCGAATTGATTTTTTTTCCAGAAATACATCAGCAAAAAGCCGGTGACTGCACCTCCAATGTGGGCAATATAAGCGGTATTACTCGGACTAAAAATAGACACACCTGTAAAAGCAGAAAACAAGTCGAGAGCGATAATTCCAGGTATGAAATATTTTGCCTTGATTGGGATTGGTAAAAAGAGCATCATCAATTCTGCATTCGGATTGAGCATTCCAAACGCAACCAAAACACCCATAATAGCACCCGACGCTCCAACCATGGAACCATTACTTTTAACGTTTAAATCAAAAAACATTCGAAACGATTCGCCATTAAGTTGATTCATACTATAGTTATAACTAGACATCACGGGTTCTAACTTAGACGCTAAAATTTCGCCTTTAAACATCCGATCACTTATAATATTTAAACTAGAAGCTTCTCTAATAAAATCAAAAGAAAAACCCAATGCTTTTAAGTCGCTTAGCAGTGGATATACTTGAATATAATACACCAAAAAAGTCAAGGCCACAGCACCAAACCCAGATGAGAGGTAGAATATTAAAAATTTTCGCTGACCAAAAATGCGTTCTACTGCAGTTCCAAACATCCACAATGCCAGCATGTTTAATAATAAATGCTGAAAACCACCATGCATAAACATGTGGCTAAACACTTGCCATGGCATAAAATAGTCACTCAACGGATAATAAAGCGCTAATAACCCATAGAACAATTCTTTATTTCCCAATAAGTACGTTCCTAAAAACACAATAATGTTGATAATAAGAAGATGCTTAACAGTTGGGGTTATTTGACGCATATTAATTGAATTTTTTATCGAGTTCTTCAACCTTTAAGGTTGTGAAAACTGTTTTGTTAGCGGGTGAAATTGAGGGCTCTTTACAAGAAAACAAGGTGTTTACGATGTGTTCTTGTTCTTCGCGTTCTAATTTTTTTCCGTTTTTAATCGCCAGACTTTTAGCAAGTGATTTGGATAATAAGTCACTGACACTAAAATTTACATCTGGGACTTCGTGTTCTATATCGTGAATGAGTTGTTCGAATACAATATGCACTTCGGACTCTTTGACTCCTACGGGCACTCCTGTGAGTTCTATACTTTCATCTGTAAAAGTAGAAAACACAAAGCCAGTTGTTTCTAAAGCCTGCTGAAGGTCTTTTAATATCGTATTATCTGCGTTTGAAAATTTGAGTTCTAAAGGGAACAACAACTGTTGACTGACTGCTTCATTCACCGTGGTTTTACGAAGGAATTCTTCATACAAAATACGTTCATGGGCTCTGTTTTGATCAATGACAAGCATCCCCGATTTAATCGTATTGATGATGTATTTGTTGTGCAGTTGAAATGTTTTTTGAACCTTTCTTTCTGTTGAATCGTCAAAAATAGACGAGGTCATTTCATCGGATTCATAGTTGACTTGACTAAAACTGTCTGCATTTGATTTGGATTCCAAACCAACATACAACCCTTCCCAAGCGTCCCCAGCAGGTTTAGAATACGAAGGGGCGGATTGATTGGGATTTGAAAATGGATTGAAAGCACGATCCACTTCTACTTTTGGAAGTGCTGTTTGTCCGCCCTCAAATCCGTAAGGGGTATCTAAATTTTTATCACGATCAAAATCAAGCACAGGTGCAATACTGAATTGTCCCAAACTGTGTTTGACAGCCGCTCTGAGAATCGCATAGATGGTTTGTTCGTCATCAAATTTAATTTCCGTTTTTGTGGGATGTATATTGATGTCAATACTCTTCGGGTCGACTTCTAAATTTAAAAAATAACAGGGATATTTCCCCGGTTGAAGTACGCCTTCAAAGGCTGCTGAAATAGCATGATTAAGATAGGGACTCTTTATAAATCGGTTGTTCACAAAAAAGAATTGCTCCCCTCTTGATTTCTTTGAATACTCCGGTTTCCCGACAAATCCAGAAATAGTTAAAACTTCCGTTGTTTCTTCAACAGGGACTAGTTTTTCATTCATTTTCCCACCAAATGTACTCACAATACGTTGTCTGAAATTTCCTTTTAATAAATTAAAAAGATCACTCCCGTTGTGGTACATAGAAAAATTAATGGTTGGATGTGCCAATACCACTCTGTGGAATTCATCGATGATGTGGCGTAATTCGACCGTATCAGATTTTAAAAAATTACGTCTTGCAGGAATGTTAAAAAACAAATTCTTAACCGCAATCGAAGATCCGTTGGGTGTTGCAACCACTTCTTGAGACGTAAAAACACTGCCTTCCACAGATAAAAGCGTTCCTAATTCGTCAGAAGCTTGTTTGGTTTTCATCTCCACATGTGCAATCGCAGCAATACTCGCTAGAGCTTCGCCTCTAAATCCTTTTGTATGGAGATTAAATAAATCGTCGGCTACTTTAATTTTGGAGGTCGCATGCCGTTCAAAGCTCAATCGTGCATCGGTCACACTCATTCCTTTTCCATCGTCAATGACTTGAATCAATATTTTACCCGCATTTTTAACGAGTAGCTTGACCGTGGTTGCTCCTGCATCAATGGCATTTTCTAGGAGTTCTTTCACTACAGAAGCGGGACGTTGTACAACTTCTCCTGCTGCAATTTGATTGGCCACGTGATCGGGTAACAATTGAATTATATCTGCCATCTATTAGAAAAATATACTTAAATCAAAATCTATAATCCAGAGGAACACAAATATCAAAATTAAAATTATAATGGAAACTCTTCTGTTTGCTAGGGTATTGGGGTTTGTTTTTAAATCGTCTATCGCATTGACAAACTTGCCTTTGAGGTTTGTTTTTTCAATGGTGACTCGTTGATCGTCAAATTTATGTTTTATCTCAAAGGGGCTTCGCTCACTTTTATAAAAGCGAGGGGTGTAATTATATCTCTTATTTTTTTTTGTGTTAAATATACCCATGACGAAACATTATAAAGTGTCTAAAATGTAGATTCCAATCAACAAAAGGACGCATGCAATTAAAAGCCAAGTTAATGAAAAACCACGTGATTTTCTAGTAGATTTCAGTCGAAAACGCTCCTTATCTAAAGTAGTGTTATCTCCAGAAGAAGTCGATGTAGACGTTCTTAACTTAAATTTTCTGGTTTTTCTAGGAATCAATTGCTTTGTGTTTTGAGACTCTTCAAAAATACTTAAATCTGTAGAATCAAAAACAAATTGCACTAAAAATTATCAACAGTTGTTGATTTTATAAGGTATGACTCAAATGTGCCATCTTAATGGCAGTGATGGCAGCTTCTACGCCTTTATTGCCATGTGCTCCCCCCGAACGATCTATGGATTGTTGAAGGTTATTATCTGTTAACACACAAAAAATAACGGGCACTTCATGAAGCACATTTAAATCTTTAATGCCTTGAGTCACGCCGTCACACACAAAATCGAAGTGTTGGGTTTCTCCTTTGATGACACTTCCAATAGCAATGACAGTATCTACATGTTGTTGTTGCATCTTTTTAGCTCCAAAAATAAGCTCAAAGCTCCCCGGCACGTGAATAGTTTTGATATTGGATTCTTCTACACCACAATCTAATAAAGCACCTAGAGCGCCTTTAAGCAAGCCTTCTGTAATGGTTGGGTTCCACTCAGAAACAACAATCCCAAACCGCAACTGTGTCGCGTCTGGGAGTGTGGTTGAATCGTAATTAGATAAGTTAGTGTTTTCTGTCGCCATGATTAGTTGATCGCGGCTTCCGCTTTACCAATAAAAACATCAATATTTTTAGCTTCGGTACTCGCTGGAAAGTCTGATTTTATTTGATTAAAGAATCCTAATGCTTTGGCATTATTCCCTAATTTCAAACCAATCACTCCTGCTTTGTAAAGATACATAGGGGTCGTGTAGTCGTTTGACTTAAGTTGTGCTGCTTGTACATAATAGTCGTAGGCATCATCCAATTGCTCTAATTGAACAAATGCATCACCAATACCTCCTTTTGCAATCGGCCCAAGAACATCATCTTCTGATGAAAATGCATTCAAATAGGTCACAGCGTTCGTGTAATCTTTCATATTTAGGTATGCCATTCCAGCATAATAATTAGAAAGATTTCCAGCTTTCGTGCCGCTGTATTCATTTGCGATATCTAAAAAACCATATTTACCATCTGCACCGTTTAGTGCCAATGTAAATAAAGAATCTTTAGAAGTCCCATTGACAGCTTGGTCAAAATATTGTTGTGACTGGAACATATCGTTTGTGGCAACACTTTCTTTTGGTCCTTGGATAAATTTATCAAACCCTAAGAAGCCTAACACCAATACTGCTGCTAAACCTACAATGATAAAAATATATTTTTGATTTTTTATAACCCATTCTTCGGTACGAGATGCCGATTCGTCAAGGGTGTTAAAAACCTCTGCGGTTGTTGATCCATCTTCAATTGAAGTCTCTTTTTCTGTCTTCGTTGACGGTTTTCCGCCTCGTTTCTTATATGTTGCCATGGTCGTATTATTATTGAGGTTCAAAAATATAATTTTTATTCGTAAAAAAAAGGCAAATTATTTGTTATTTTTCAATAATTTGCAGCATCTTTTTAAAGGCCTCATAAGAAGATAATTAAAAAATATAGACCAATTTCACATGATTTTAAAATCATTAAACTTATTAAACTACAAAAATTTCGATGCCTTTTCGGTAGAATTTGATGCGAAAATCAATTGTTTCGTTGGCGCCAATGGTGTTGGAAAAACGAATGTTTTAGACGCAATTTACCACCTGTCTTTTGGGAAAAGTTATTTCAACCCTATTGCCTCTCAAAACATCCGACATGATGAGGATTTTTTTGTGGTCGATGGCTTGTATGAAAAGAAGGATCGCGAAGAAAAAGTAATCGTTTCTCTTAAAAGAGGTCAAAAGAAAATCATCAAACGGAACGGAAAAGCATACGATCGGTTTAGCGATCATATTGGATTTTTACCCTTAGTGATTATATCGCCTACCGATCGTGATTTGATTATTGAAGGCAGTGACACCCGTCGAAAATTCATGGATGGCGTGATTTCTCAAAGTGATAAAAGCTACTTAGAAGCCTTATTAAATTACTCTAAAATACTCGCGCAAAGAAATGCATTGCTTAAATACTTTGCGCTAAACAATAACTTTAATAAAGATTCATTAGATGTTTACAATGAACAACTTAACGAATATGGAAGTCAAATTTACGATAAGCGTAAAGTGTTTTTAGATACCTTTACACCCATCTTTAAAAAACGCTATAAAGCGATTAGCAACAACAGCGAAGACGTTGATTTACAATACAACAGTCAGCTGAATGATTCCTCTTTAATGGCATTGTTTGCGAGCAGTATCAACAAAGATCGGATGCTACAATATACAAGTGTTGGGATTCATAAAGACGATTTAGATTTCTCCATTAAAGGCTATCCTGTTAAAAAATTTGGAAGTCAGGGGCAGCAAAAATCATTTTTAATCGCTTTGAAACTGGCGCAATTTGATTTTATTAAAGCCCAAAGTGGCGAGACTCCCCTACTCCTATTAGATGATGTTTTTGACAAACTGGATGAGCAGCGCGTAGCTAAAATTATCCAATTGGTGAATGACGAGAATTTTGGGCAATTATTTATTTCGGACACTCATGCCGATCGTACCGAAAAAGCCATTAAAAGCGTGCATCAATCGTATCAAATATTTCAACTGTGAAACAACTTATAGCCCTTTCGTTTTTTATTTTACTGAACAGCTGCCAATCAGATGTATCGACTTACATCCCTTTTGTTGAAGGCTATTGGGAAATTGTAAGCGTCACCAAAGACCAAAAGAAAGTCAAAGAATTTAAAATAAGTGGTTCTGTGGATTACTTTAAAGTGAATGCTGATTTATCAGGATATCGAAAAAAAGTCACTCCACGATTTGATGGTGCTTTTGAGATGTCTCTGCATCAATCTGAATTTACCCTTTCTGTAAAAGACAGTCATTTATGGATTCATTACGATAATAATGATGTTGCTTACACTGAAGAAATTCTACGTGCCAACGCCGCCAGCTTGGTCATCTCAAACTCGGTTGGATTTATATACACTTACAAACCTTATGAACCTTTAATTTTTGATTAATGAGTAAACGCCAAAACGATCCGTTCAAAATTGACGATTTAATGAAGTCCTTTGTCAAAGAAAATAAACTCGAAAAAGGGTTGGACAAAGTGAACGTGGAAGCTGCCTGGGCAGATATGATGGGCAACGGCGTTAATAATTACACCAACAGCGTGAAACTTCATAAAGACACGCTCTATGTAGAGCTAAGCTCTTCTGTTTTAAGAGAGGAATTGAGCTATGGAAAAGACAAAATCATAAGTATGCTGAACGAATCTCTTGGGAAAAACCTCATCACAAAATTAATTTTAAGGTAGTATTGGGTACAAAAAAAAGCCACAATAGAATTGCAGCTTTTAGACTATTTTTATTGAACGTGTTTAGAACATCTCTCTACCTGAAAAATGGAAAGCGCCTTCAATTGCAGCATTTTCATCACTGTCACTTCCATGCACTGCATTTTCGCTAATAGAGTCTGCAAACATATTACGGATGGTTCCTTCTGCAGCTTCTGCAGGATTTGTTGCACCAATTAAAGTTCTGAAATCTTCTACTGCATTTTCCTTTTCAAGAATTGCTGCCACGATAGGTCCACGTGTCATGTAGGTTACCAATTCGCCATAAAATGGACGTTCGCTATGAACGGCATAAAAAGCTTCGGCATCTGCCTCTGTAAGTTGTGTTAATTTCATCGCAACGATTCTGAAACCTGAAGCGGTGATTTTTTCTACGATTCCGCCAATATTCCCTTTCTCAACAGAATCGGGCTTAAGCATTGTAAACGTTTTGTTAGTTACCATGGTCTTTTGTATAAATTTTGTGCAAAAATAAGGTTTTTCTACCAATAGCGTTCTAAAGGTTTGAAAAAAGGAGAAAATTATTGCAATGACATTGACTATCAAACCCATATACCCGTTTATGTTCTACTTTAAATAATAGGGGTTATGTTAGAATTTAGTATATTTATTAATGTAATTACTAACTATGAGTACTTTAGAATTAAAAAATATCATTACAGAATCATTGAAATCAAATGATTCAAATCTTCTTGAACAAATTGTGGAAGTGATTCAAAATTACAAAAAGAGCGACTCCAGCTCTATACTAAGTAATTCTCAAAAAATAGAAGTCAATAAAATCAAAAAACGGCATCTCTCAGGCGAGAGTGCTTCTTACTCTTGGCAAGAAATCAAACAAGAATTGATAGATAAACATGGTCTACAAGCTTGAAGTTAAAGAAGAAGCTAGGAAGGAAATTTTTGACAGCGTCTTTTATTATACACAGAAAGTCAATATTGAAGTCGCACAACGATTTATTGAGGAGGTTGATAGTGTCTTATCTTAAATTGAAAGGTTCCCAGAACATTTTCTGGTAAAATATAAAAAATCAAGAGAAGCTGTTTTTAAAGTATTTCCTTATGTATTTATTTATGAAATCATTGGGGATTCTGTTGTAGTATCAATACAGCAAAAAATTTAGGCTTAGAAAAATAGACATAGTCCCTCATAAAAATCCAGATGGAGATAATATGGGCATAAAACGGAGGCTATTTATACTGTAACCAACGCATTAAAAATTTGTCTTGAACTTCGTAATAAGCCTCTTCTTTCTTAGATTGATAGAACACCAATTCTTTTTCTAATAATGCATTGAGTGTTCGCTTGATACTGGTGGGCGCACCTAAATTATATTTTTTAATAAATTTTTGATTATAAGGTTTAGCTGTTTGTTCTTCTTTTGCTAATACCGTCAGTAGCTCCCATTGAGCTGTAGTCAAAAGATTTCGATATTGATAATACATAGCTTCATTCTCTGATAAAATTTTATTAAGTGCTTGATAAATTGTTTTCTCTGTATTACTTTTTTTGTTAAAAGCAAAAATTTCATGACATAAATGCTGAGTATAATAGGTGTGTCTATTTGTTAATTCTAACACTAATTTAATGGATTTATCAGATATGTTTCGCTTATTTTCATTGAAATGTGTTTGAATAAATGCGGTATATTCTTTTTTTGGGATTTTATCTAAATAAAGGTTTTTCGCTCCTGCATAAAAAGGTCTTTTAGCATTATTAAAAATCTCAAACATCATTTTGCGGTTACTTCCTAAAAAAATAAAATGCACATTTTGTAATTGTTGTATGGAAGTTCGTAGCAATGCCTCCACGTTTTTTTCGGGATACTCCAAGATTTGTTGAAATTCATCAATGGCTATGACAACAGGCGTATTCTGTTTTTCTAAAAATTGTAATATTTGCGGAATGGTCCTTTCAATTTGTGATGGATGTGAAATATCTAAACTCATCTCTGGACCTCCCGTTATTTCATTGATGCTGATTACGGGTCTTAATAATTTGATACTCTCCCAAAAACGACTGGCAATTCCTTTTTTTTCTGGAAAAGCTTTGTAAATACTATTTGCTAGTTGGTCTGTAAAAGCTTTAAGATTTTGTGTCGAATATATATCAAGGTAAATAGTTTTATGCTCTTTTTTTGTGTTTAATTGATGGAAAACATGCTGTATCAAAGCTGTTTTACCAACCCTTCTCTGTGCAAAAAAAACAGTGTTCGACTGGTTATTAATGTTTTGAATCAGAACTTCGGTTTCTTGATCCCTGTCACAAAAATAGCTGGGATTGATATAGTTATTGATTAAAAAAGGATTCATCATCTACAATTTAAGTTATGTAAATATAACTAAACATTTTGTATAACGCAAAATGAGTGACGCAAAATGTTTAGTTTTATAAATTCTTTAGTAAACACCTCTTTCATAAGTATTTCAGAAACCAATTGATAGTCGTTAATTATTAGATTGATTAATACAAAAAAATAGTTCGGTTTCTATATAGAACCCTCCTTCCAACTATTTTAAAAAATTGTATCTTTGCACGCTATGAATACAGCAGAAATTTTAGACTTAAAAAAAATACTATCGACCCCGAAAAAAGTGGTCATTGTCCCTCATAAAAACCCAGATGGAGATGCCATGGGTTCCACTTTAGGATTGTTACATTACCTTAAAAAATCAGGGCATTCGGCAACCGTGATTGCGCCCAATGACTACCCAGAGTTTTTGAAATGGATTCCCGGAACCAAAGAGGTTCTTATATATGAAGAAGACCCTACTGCTTCTGATGCGCTTATTTCTCAAGCAGATCTTATTTTTACTTTAGACTTTAATGCGCTGCACCGATGTGGTGCGATGGGTACGCCTATTGAAAAAGCAACTGGCATTAAAGTTATGATTGACCATCACCAGCAACCAGATGATTATGCGACCTATGTCTATTCTGATGTGAGCATGTGTTCAACCTGTGAAATGGTGTATCATTTTATCGAGATGATGGGTGATTTAGAGCTGATTGATGTGGCTATTGGAGAAGCACTCTATACAGGTATTATGACGGATACCGCTTCGTTCCGTTTTCCGCTGACCACGAGTACTACACACAGAGTGATTGCACATTTAATTGACGTTGGGGTTGAGAAATCAAACATTCACAACGCGGTCTATGACACCAATAGTTTTGGTCGTCTCCAACTGATGGGCTGTGCGTTGAATAATTTAAAGTTTTTAGAAGAATTCCATACCTCCTATATCAGTTTAACCAATAAGGAATTAGATGCAAATGATTTTCAAAAAGGAGATACGGAAGGCTTAGTGAATTATGGCTTATCGCTTAAAGGCGCTAAATTTGCCGTTATATTTATTGAACATAAAGAAGAAAGCATCATTAAAATCTCATTCCGATCTAAAGGTGCTTTTGATGTAAACACCTTTGCAAGAACACATTTTAACGGAGGTGGACACAAAAATGCTTCTGGAGGTCGTAGCAACCTCAACTTGGAAGATACCATTGCAAAATTTATTAGTATCTTGTCTGACTATAAATCGGAACTTAATTCATGAAGCACTCCCTGTTATTCATATTAATATTTTTACTCTTTGTCAGCTGTAAACCTTCGGAAGCGAGACGTCCCGTTTCAAATAATTCGGGTTCGTTTATTGACGCTTCGATTGAACGTAACAAGCAACTGAACAATAGAGAATATGCTCAGATTGAGACTTATATTAAAGGTTCTGACAAACCTTTCATGTCTTCAGAATATGGATTTTGGTATGCTTACAATACTAAAATAGAAACGAGTACGCAAACTCCTAAGTTTGGCGATTTAGTACAGTATACCTATGCGCTTAAAGACTTAAAGGGAAAAGTGATTTACCCCGCAAAAGAGTTAGAAACACAAAGCTATTATATCGATCAACAAGAATTGTTTTCTGGATTGAGAGAAGGTTTAAAACTCATGAAAGAAGGCGAATCGATTACTTTTCTGTTTCCATCTCAAAAAGCGTATGGCTACTATGGAGATGAGGAGAAAATTGGCAGTAATGTACCGCTCATTTGCGACGTTTCCTTATTAAAACTCACCAATAACTAACACACCATAATCTATTTAAAACCCAATAAAAAATCAAAAAAATGAAATTTACAAAAGTATTTATCCAATTATTTGCAGCAGGATTGCTGATTAGCTCCACCGGTTGTCAAGAACAATATCCAGATTTAGGCGATGGTATGTTTGCCGAATTTGTAACTTCTAAAGAAACTATTATTATACAGTTGTTTTATGACAAAGTGCCATTGACAGTTGCTAATTTTGTAGGTCTCGCAGAAGGAACTCACCCTATGTTGCCCGACTCTTTGAAAGGGAAGCCGTACTATGACGGCACTGTATTTCACAGGGTAATTGATCAATTTATGATTCAAGGTGGCGACCCCACTGCGACTGGTTCTGGAAGCCCAGGATTCAAATTTGGTGATGAGTTTGACGACAGTCTAAAGCATGACAAGCCAGGGATTTTATCCATGGCCAACTCTGGTCCTGCCACCAATGGTAGCCAGTTTTTTATTACCGAAAAGCCAACACCACACCTCGATAATAGACATTCAATTTTTGGAGAAGTGGTTAAAGGCTTCGCTGTTGTTGATACCATCTCTAATGTTAAAGTCACCCCGGGATCAAACAAGCCTGTAGAAGACGTTAAAATATTAAAATTAAATATCATTCGTCAAGGAATGAGCGCCAAAGGATTTGACGCTGCAGACACATGGAACACAGAACTTCCTTTGTTGGAAGAAAAGCGTTTACAAAAACTTGAGGACGCAAAGCAAAAAGCGGAAGAAGCTAAAAAAATTGCGGAAGAAAAAATGCAGATTGCTGCTGATGAAATGGTTGCTGTATTAAACATCTATAAGAGTAAAGCAATACAGCAAACTTCTGGCTTACTTGTTTATAACATCACTAAAGGCAACGGGGAAAAACCAAAATCTGGTTCCACAGTTAAGTTGAATTATGAGGGCTATTTTACGGATGGTAAATTATTTGGTACCAACATTAAAATAGTGGATGAGAAATGTGGAACGTATGACTTGCGAAAAGAACAGCAAGGTGGTTATAACGCGATGCCAATGAAAATTGATCCAGAAGCACAAATGATTCCTGGTTTCAAAGAAGGCGTGTTTGAGATGTCTGCTGGAGGTAAAATATTTTTATACCTTCCTTCTTATCTTGCTTACGGAGAAAAAGGTCGTGGACCAATCAAACCAAATACAGATTTGATGTTTATTATTGAAATGCTTGAAATCGCAGAATAATTTACAAGTAGAATAAAACAAAAAAAAGCAGCCAATGGCTGCTTTTTTTATATAATAAAATCAATACTTATGCTTTTGGAATCTGTTTTAAGATCTCTAAAACAAATACCCAAAATTTCTGAACTGAAGAAATCTGAGCGCGTTCATCTGGAGAGTGTGCCCCTCTAATATTAGGACCAAAACTAATCATTTCCATATCGGGATAATTGGTTCCTAAAAGACCGCATTCTAAACCGGCATGACAGGCCGCTACATGTGGTTTTTCGTTGTATAGTTTTTCGTATAAAGATCTCAATACTTTCAAAATAGACGAATCCATGTCGGGTTCCCATCCTGGGTAATCCCCTGAAAGCTCTACCTCGCAGCCAATAAGCTCAAAGGTTGCACGTAGCATCATTGCTAAATCCATTTTAGAGGATTCCACAGAAGAACGTGTGAGACAGCCTATTTTGACGTTCCCGCCTTTTATAATGACACGGGCAATATTATTAGATGTTTCTACCAATTCAGGAATGTCGGGACTCATGCGATAGACGCCATTCCACGCAGCATAAATAGCCCGTGTTAATCCTTCTTGAACACCCAAGTCCATCATCACTTTTGGCGTGTCTATTTTAGTAAATTCAACGGTTAAATCTGGTTCCATTGTTTTGAGTTCTGTCTGAATCGCTTCAACTTGTAGGCCCATTTCGTACTTGAAAGCATCTTCCTGTACTAGGTCTATGGACACAATAGCTTTGCTTTCTCTAGGAATCGCGTTGCGTAAACTTCCGCCATCAATTTCAGAAATTCGCAATCCGAAATTTTCAAAGGCATCAAACAGCAAACGGTTCATTATTTTATTGGCATTCCCAAATCCTTTGTGAATGTCCATTCCTGAATGTCCGCCTTGCAATCCTTTGACTTCAATAGAGTATCCTATTTTGGTTTCAGGGGTTGGTTCTTCGTTGTATGTCCCTACAGCAGTGACATCAATGCCTCCAGCACAGCCCACGCCAATTTCATCGTCATCTTCGGTGTCTAGGTTTAAAAGAATTTCTCCTTTTAACAAGCCGCCTTTCAGACCCATTGCACCGGTCATACCTGTTTCTTCATCAATCGTAAATAAGGCTTCAATGGCAGGATGTGGAATGTCGGTACTTTCTAGAATTGCCATAATGGTTGCAACGCCTAAGCCGTTATCAGCTCCTAGAGTGGTTCCCTTTGCTTTGACCCAATCCCCATCAACAAACATGTCAATACCTTGGGTTAAAAAATCAAAATCAGTATCACTATTCTTTTGATGCACCATGTCTAAATGCGATTGCATGACAATGGCTTTTCGATCTTCCATACCTGCGGTGGCTGGTTTTTTGATGATGACATTTCCTACCTCATCTTCAATCGTTTCAAAGTTGAGTGCAGCTCCAAAATCTTTCATAAATGCAATGACGCGTTCTTCTTTTTTTGAAGGACGGGGCACGGCATTCAAATCTGCAAATTTGTTCCAAACTGCTTTGGGTTCCAGTTCACGTATGTCTTGGCTCATAATAGATGTATTTTTTTGTTGCACAAAGGTACGGATTCCTTCCCGATCATAAATTAAAATTATTACTTTTGAGTGATGTCTAAAAAAGGGAAAATCATTCTTGCTTTAAGTTTGCTGCCTCAATACTTTCTTCTAAAAGTAGCGAAGCAGTATCCTGAATTTATGGAGACCTATTACAGTATGGGCGTTTACCCTGTACTCTCAAAACTACTAAACACGGCTTTTAAATGGATTCCGTTTTCTGTGGGTGATCTGTTGTACATCGCTTTAATCATTTATGTGGTACGATGGACAATTGTCAATTGGAAACGTCTCAGAACACAGCCCAAAGCGTGGGGATTGGATGTGTTATCCTTTGTGTCCCTTCTCTATTTTATGTTTCATTTGTGTTGGGGTTTCAATTATTACCGAGTGCCTTTACATACGACACTCAACTTAAATCCAAAATACACGACAGCTCAATTAAAATCAGTTACGCATCAACTGGTTTTAAAAACGAATGCACTGCATCTGGAAATCACCCAAGATTCTTTGTTAAAAACAACCCTCCCCTATGGATTTTCTGAACTGACTGAAATCAGTCAAACAGGCTATTCTGAGTTAGAAAAGGTGTATCCTAATTTTAAACACGACGGCAAAAACAGTAAAAAATCAATGTATAGCACGCCCTTAACGTATATGGGGTTTAGTGGTTACGTGAATCCGTTAACCCTAGAAGCGCAAATCAATGCTGTGATGCCTCTGAATTCTATGCCGACTACGATTGCGCACGAACAAGCACATCAGTTGGGCTATGCGGCGGAGAACGAAGCTAATTTTATTGGGTTCTTGGCAAGTATTTATAATAAAGACCTGTATTTCAACTATGCGGGTTATAAATTTGCGTTGCGCTATTGTTTAATAGAACTATCTAAAAGGGATCCGGATGCCTACGCCTCTACGTTGTGTACGATCAACACAGGTATTTTAGAAGATTATCAGCAAGCATTTGAGTTCTGGAGTGCTTACAACAATCCGTTGGAACCCATTTTTAAAGGGTTTTATAGCCATTTCTTAAAGGCAAACAACCAAGCCAAAGGCATTGAAAGCTACAGCTATGTGGTGGCGCTTTTGGTGGATTATTTGGAGGATTAAAAGCTGTTTAACATATACTAAAAAAAGTGAAATCAACGGTATCTTTGGATGTAGATGATTTTTTTGTACTAATGTTTAGATATCATAAAAACGATAAATAAAATGAACCCAATACACTTATTTAAATAAGAACCACACTCTCATGTTTCTACTAAAAAAAATAGCCTGAATCTAACGATCCAAGCTATTTTGTTTAAAATGTAAAATTTTAATATTTACTCACAACTTTCATAGAGAGCGTCCAGTTCTTCGTCACTGTTAGCAGTTTGTTGAGAACCATCTTCAAACTCCACTGTGATAGGGTAAGAAATCATAAAAGAATCTTGTTCTGTAAGCTGGCTTAAAAACTCCATAAGTCCATCGTAACCATTAAAGGTTTCTACAGTTCCATTGCCTGAAACTAAAGAGAATGGAAATACAATTTCAAAACATTGCTCTTCACAGTCATCACAATCGTCAATGTCATAGCAATCGTTATAAAGAGTATCAAATTCTTGAGGACTGTTTACAGTTGCCTGTGTTCCATCTGCTAAAGTCACAGAGATTGGATATACAAATCCAACGAACTCAAAATTATACAAATCTTCTTCAGAATTTACAACTACTTCATTGCCGTCATAATCTAGAGCGGTTAGAGGGTAATTCAGTTCAAAACATTCATCTTCATAATCATCATCGTCGTGATCATCATCATCGTTATAATCATAACAATCATCTAATAACACTTCAAACGCTTCGTATGTAGAAATGGTTTGTTGAGATCCGTCTGCCAAGGTGACATTAAAGGGCACTTCAATATAGGCTTCTGATTCTTCTGTTAGAGTTTCTAAAAACGTTAATAATTCTTCATCACTATTTAGAGTTGTACTGGTTTGTCCATCTGAAACAGTGTAAGGATAGTTAATAACAAAACACTCTCCGTCTTCAACATAATCAGATTCTTGGTTTGAAGTTGTAGCTGTTCTGGCGCTATTAAATAAGTTTGACATTAATTCTTCGGAAACACCCTCTTCTACCTCTGCTTCTGGTGTAGTCTCTTCAACTTTTTATCTGCTACAAGCACTTAATATGAGCAAAAAAACAAGTGATAATTTTAATAAATATTTCATTCTAAAAAGTTTATGGTTAAATAATAAATGGTAATATAATGTAATTATCAATTACAGACAACCAGAACAAAAATTTACCTTTATTATTATATTTAAATTAACACAATACTAATAGATGAAATTTTATATTGACAAATTCTTAGCATAAAAAACATAAATCACTAATCAATTAGTCTTTAACAAAAATAGCTTGGATCAAAAGACCCAAGCTATTTTATAAAATTTTAATTTGATTTATTTATTCTCCACAACTCACATATAAATCAAAAAGTTCATCGTCACTATTAACAGCTTGTTGAGACCCATCTTCAAACTCAACTGAAATAGGGTAAGAAATTACAAAGCTATCTCCTTCTGACAATCCACTTAAAAAGTCCCAAAGATCATCATAATCATTGATAGCCTCTACATCGCCATTATCTAAAATTAAAGAAATAGGAAATATGAATTCAAAGCACACAATATCTTCACAGTCATCACAATCTTCAATTCCTAAACAATCGTTATAAAGATTATCAAATTCTTGAGAATTGTTTACAGTGACTTCAGTTCCATCCATTAAGGTTACAGAAATAGGATATACAAATCCTGTGAAATCAAAAGAATAGAATTCTTGTGCAGAGTTTACAGTGACTTCATCCCCAGCAGTATTATAAGCAGTTACAGGAAAATTAAGATCAAAACAAAGAGAAGTAGGGGTTTCTCCACCAGGTTCACAACCTTGAATTAACGTAATAAATTGATCGAATGAAGTAATGGTTTGTTGAGACCCGTCATCCAAGGTGACATCAAAAGGTAAGACCATAGAAAACACTGAACTTGCTGTTAGGTTTTGTAAGTATGTTATTAATTCTTCATCATTATTAACGACTGTGTTTGTTTGCCCATCAGTAACAGAGTAAGGATAGTTGATTTCAAAACACTGTCCATTTCCAAGGTAATCAGATTCTTGGTTTGAGGATGCACCAGCTCTAGCGGTGTTAGTTAAGTTTGTAATTAAATCTTGAGAAACGCCGTCTTTAGATTCTGGTGTGATCTCGTCATTGTTGTCTTTACTACAAGAACTCAATATGAGTAAAAAAACAAGTGATAGTTTTAATTGTACGTCTTCATACCAAAGTGGAATATTTTCAAGTAAATTTAGT
>TARA_B110001469_G_scaffold122259_1_pt1 | contig 77627 bp, 63 predicted proteins | sample TARA_B110001469 | Tara Oceans TARA_B110001469 (sample SAMEA4397034) | marine metagenome | biome: Polar Biome; feature: [SRF] surface water layer (ENVO:00010504); material: water (ENVO:00002006), including particulate matter (ENVO:01000060) such as... | depth 5 m
GGTGCAACATTCCGTTTGATGAAGGCCCCGGAAAAGACGGCGGTTTTGGGCCGTACAGACAAAGTGAACGCAAGCATCTGTACAAACAATATGTGGATTTACTGATCGAAACCAACAACGCCTATTATGCCTTTGACACCGCGGAAGCTCTGGACGAAGAACGTAAAAACCACGAGGCAAAAGGCAAAACATTTATCTACAATTGGCACAACAGAACGCGAGGCCGACTGGTGAATTCCTTGGTTTTGTCCAAAGAAGAGGTAGATGCTAAAATAGCAAATGGCGATGCGTATGTGGTACGTTTTTTAGCCCCACAAGATGAAACCCTTGCGCTAACAGACCTCATTAGAGGCGATATAAAAATTGACACCAACACACTGGATGATAAGGTATTGTTCAAATCGGACGGCATGCCTACCTACCACCTCGCTAATGTGGTGGACGATTATTTAATGAAAATCACACATGTCATTCGTGGAGAAGAATGGTTGCCCTCCTTGGCATTGCACCAATTGCTTTACAACGCATTTGGTTGGGAAGCCCCTGAATTTGCACACTTACCCCTCATCTTAAAACCAACAGGAAAAGGAAAACTAAGCAAGCGCGACGGTGACAAACTCGGCTTTCCGGTGTTTCCATTAAACTGGGAAGACCCAACAACCAATAGCGTCTCAAAAGGCTATAAAGAAAGTGGTTACTTTTCGGATGCCGTCATCAATTTCTTGGCATTCTTAGGCTGGAATCCCGGCACAGAACAAGAGATTTTTAACTTGGAAGAATTGATAGAAGCGTTTGATTTGAAAAGCGTTCATAAAGCAGGTGCACGTTTTGACCCAGACAAAACAAAATGGTTCAACCACCAATACATGCAGAAAGCAGCAAATGAAGATTTGGCAACAACCTTTATAAACACCACGCCAGAAATTGCGGATATGGACCCTGGGTATGTAGAACTTGTTGTGGAGCACATCAAAGAACGGGCGACCTTTCCTTCAGAGTTTTGGGGACTGAGTCATTACTTTTTTAAAGCTCCCGAAAATTACGCGGAAGCAGCCCTTAAAAAAGCGTGGAAAGAACATTCTAAAGATCTGATGCAACAACTGATTGCAGTGCTTGAAACCACTGACGAAAGCACGGTAGAGTCGCTTCAAACCACTGTAAAAGGATGGATCACTCAAAACGAAATAGGCTTTGGAAAAATCATGATGCCTTTGAGAGTCGCACTTGTTGGGGCGCTGGAAGGAGCAGACGTTTTTGACATCGTATATCTCATCGGGAAAACCGAAACAATCAATCGGATTCAAGCACTGATCGACCGCCACTAATTAATCTAAATGTTGTGTGAGAAATTTGATTACTTTTGCCTTCGCATACAACGCATCCTGAAATAGAGTAAATGAAGTATATAAGAAACTTTTGTATCATCGCACACATTGACCACGGTAAAAGTACTTTGGCAGATCGTTTATTGGACTTTACGGGTGCCGTAACAGAGCGTGAAAAGCAAAGCCAATTACTCGACAGTATGGATTTGGAACGCGAACGTGGCATTACCATCAAGTCGCATGCGATTCAAATGGATTATACCTATAAAGGGCAAGAGTATACTTTAAACTTAATTGATACTCCGGGTCATGTCGATTTTAGTTACGAAGTCTCTCGATCCATCGCTGCCTGTGAAGGCGCATTGTTGATTGTAGATGCGGCACAGAGTATTCAAGCACAAACCATTTCAAATTTATATTTAGCACTCGAGAATGATTTAGAGATTATTCCCGTTTTAAATAAGGTCGATTTACCAAGCGCAAACCCTGAAGAGGTCACCGATGATATCGTCGATTTACTAGGTTGTGATGCATCCGATGTAATTCCTGCAAGTGCAAAAACAGGCATTGGTATTGAAGCGATTTTAACAGCGATTATAGAAAATATACCACCGCCAAAAGGAGATCCAGAATCACCGCTACAAGCGCTTGTTTTTGATTCTGTTTACAACTCTTTTAGAGGTGTTGAAACGTATTTTAAAATCAAAAATGGAAGCATTAAAAAGAACCAACAGGTAAAGTTTATCGCAACCGGAAAAGTATATGGTGCAGATGAGGTAGGAACCCTCAACCTAACGCAGACCCCTAAAAAAGAAATAAAAACAGGTGATGTAGGCTACTTAATTACGGGGATAAAAGATGCCCGTGATGTCAAAGTAGGAGACACCATTACAGATGCTAACTTCCCAACAACCGAAGCGGTTGAAGGATTTGAAGATGTAAAACCCATGGTCTTTGCGGGACTCTATCCTGTGGATACCGAAGAATATGAAGAGCTGCGCGCTTCCATGGAAAAACTCCAATTGAATGACGCCTCTTTAGTCTTTCAAGCAGAAAGCTCTGCGGCCTTAGGCTTTGGATTTCGATGTGGGTTTTTAGGAATGTTGCATTTAGAAATTATCCAAGAACGCTTAGAACGCGAATTTAATATGACGGTCATTACAACCGTTCCCAATGTGTCTTACCACGCTTTTACGCGTAAAGACCCCGATACAGTTGTGATACTTAACAATCCAACCGATTTGCCAGATCCATCCGGATTGGACCGTGTCGAGGAGCCTTACATTAAAGCATCCATCATTACGAAATCTGATTTTGTTGGAAACGTCATGTCCTTGTGTATCGAAAAACGCGGACAAATTACAAGTCAAACCTATTTGACGCCAGAGCGTGTAGAATTAACATTTGATATGCCTTTAGCTGAAATTGTATTTGACTTTTATGACCGATTGAAAACCGTTTCTAAAGGCTATGCCTCGTTCGATTATTCACCAATTGGGATGCGTGTTTCAAAATTAGTGCGCGTAGATGTATTGTTAAATGGTCAAACAGTAGATGCTCTTTCTGCATTAATCCACGTCGATAACTCGGTAAATATTGGTAAAAAAATGTGTGCCAAACTAAAGGAACTCATTCCAAGACAACAATTTGATATTCCTATTCAGGCTGCTATTGGTGCAAAAATCATTTCGAGAGAAACCGTCAAAGCGGTCCGAAAAGATGTGACTGCCAAGTGTTATGGAGGAGATATTTCGAGAAAACGAAAACTTTTAGAAAATCAGAAAAAGGGTAAAAAACGAATGCGTCAAGTTGGAAATGTAGAAATTCCGCAAGAGGCATTTATGGCTGTATTGAAGCTCAACGATTAATCTCATTTTCAGTTTTTATATTTTTAAAGAAAGTCTTATATTTCAGGATAAACTTTAAACATAAAACCGATTGAACACTATTGCTTTTAAAACGATTGGAATTGGGGTTACTTTTTCACCAAATCTAGAGGCCAATATTAATGAAGCCGCACGACTGGCTTTGTGTTTTGGCAGCAAATTAGTGCTGATTCATGTGGGGGAATCCACTGATAAAAAATCAAAAACATTTTTAACATTTTTAAAACCCTTTGAAAATAAGGGGTTAGAATTTGAAATTTTGTTCAAATCTGGTGATCCTGTAGACGTCATTCTGTCCTCAACCGTAGAAAAAAATGTAGACCTCCTTATCATTGGAGCTCTCAAAAAAGAAAACTTTTTAAAATACTACCTAGGGTCTATTGCACGAAAAATTACACGACAAGCAAGTTGTTCCGTGTTGCTTTTGATCAACCCTTCAAAAGAGCGTGTACCCTGTAAACACATTGTGGTTAATGGCCTGAAAGACCCCAAAACAAAAGAAACGGTCAATACAGCCTTTTTTGTTGGACACCATTTAGGAGCCGATAAAATTACGGTCGTGGAAGAAATTGATCAAGATGAGGTAAGTGTAAAAGTGGATGATGACAAATCTCTAAGGAGATCGACCCTTATTAAAGAACGTTTGCGTTTAAGAGAAGAGGCGCGCGTTAAAAAAATATTAGACACAATTCCTGCAGATTACACAAAAGATTTGGCGATAAAATCTCAACCTATTTTTGGAAAACGCGGGTATTCAATAGGACATTATGCGCAAGTGGCACGGGCCGATTTATTAGTGATGAATGCCCCACCAAAAATGACATTTTGGGACCGTTTATTTCCACACGATATCGAACATATTTTAACTGAATTACCAACCGATGTATTAATTGTCCAATGAGAAAAGAAAATTCATTTGTTGGGTTTATAAAAGCCTTACCTAAAAACATGTTTTCTGGCTTAGTGGTCAGTCTTATTGCGCTGCCTCTCGGATTGGGATTGGCAATGGCAAGTGAGGCGCCTCCAATTGCAGGAGTCATTACCGCAATCGTTGGCGGTGTAATCGTTTCTATTTTAGGTGGAAGCTTTGTTACCATTTCCGGGCCTGGAAACGGCTTGGTAGGTGTTGTGTTAGTCGCCATTACAACACTGGGGTTGACCGCAACCTATGCGGCCATTATTTGCTCGGGAGTCATCTTAGTCATTCTTGGGTTTTTAAGACTCGGAAAGTTAGCAGACTATTTTCCGTCCTCAGCAATTCAGGGAATGTTAGCAGCTATTGGACTCATTATTTTAGGCAAACAGTTCCACATCATGCTTGGCAATAAAATTGTCAGAGACAGTGGAATTGACTACCTGTTAGAAATTCCAAACACCATTATTACCGTCTTTCAGTTTGAGGATAAAAGCTTAATTTATGCCGCTATAGCAGGGGTTCTAAGCTTGGCAATTATGGTCTTTTATTCGAAGATTCGAAACAAATACCTTCAGTTGATTCCTGCGCCCATGTGGATTGTCATTGTGTCTGTTGGGTTTAGTTATTACTATGAATTAATCTTGAAAACACCAAACCCCATTTCAAGTGCTTATATGATTCCAGGCATTCCAAATATTCAGGAAATAATAACGGACATCCCAACGCCAAACTTTGAAATGGTGGGTACGCTGTCCTTTTGGTCAAGTGTGATTGCACTGACTTTAATTGCCAGTATTGAATCCTTATTAAGTATCAAAGCCGTTGATAAATTAGACGTCCGTAAAAGACGGTCCAACGTCAATAAAGACATTAAGGCCCTCGGACTGGCAACGGTTGTAAGTGGGTTTTTAGGAGGGTTAAATGTCGTAACCGTCATTGCAAGAAGTTCGGTAAACGTCAATAATGGCGGTAGCAATCGCTCTTCAAATTTATTTCATGCGCTATTTTTAGTGGTATTTATTGTTCTTTTTAGTACCGAACTCACACGAATTCCACTCACCGCCTTGATGGCAATTCTTGTCTATACAGGCTATAAACTAGCATCACCAGATGTCGTTCGTCGTATTTTTACCATTGGAAAAGAACAGCTCATCATCTTCTTTGCAACCCTATTTGTTACCTTAAAAGTAGGCTTGATTTCTGGAATTGTTGCGGGCTTAATTGCCACCTTTATTATTCATATTGTGATCACAAAAAGTCTTGCTTTATTTATAAAAAATATTCTCAAACCAAATGTATTAATGTTCAAGGAAGAGGATGGAAGTTATTTTTTGAGTGTGAAACATTTTTGTAGTTTTTTGAATTTTAACATCCTTAAAAATAAACTAGAAGCCATTCCCGAACAAAGCGATGTGATTGTTGATTTTTCGTTGTGCGGTTTTGTGGACCATTCTGTGATGGAAAATATTCATGATTATCAAGAGTTATTTCATAAAAAAGGAGGAAATATTGGCGTGATTGGATTGGATATTTTAGGTACAAAATCAGAGCACCCATTTGCGTTGAGACGTTTGTTACCACTTCAAAATATTATGCCTGATAACAAAACAAAACGTCAAAATAATCTTGAACTCGTCGCAACTGATTTTGAATTAACTTACGAACCGTTGAAGCGCAGAAACAGTGCGTTCTTAGAAAATTTCATCTATTTTAAAACAAAAAAGGTGGAGCATATTTTTAATCAACTTTCAGGGAAAAACGACCCCTATCGATTGTTTGACATCACATTTTCTGAAGGTGAGTTTATCGCCAAGGAAGTTGTCAGATCCACTATGCTTTATATAAAAACGTCCACAAATGTTCCTGTGTTTACATTGGACCGAGAGGGCTTGTTAGAACGGTTTTATGCATTGGCTGGCTATAAAGATATTGAGATTAAAAACCACGCTGATTTCTCGAAACGGTTTTATTTAAGAGGCGAAAATGCGAAAGAAATTAGATCCCTTTTCACAGACGAACTCGTGCGATTTTTTGAAAGCAACGCCTATTATCACATAGAATCGAGCAAAGACGGGTTGTTGATTTTTAATAAAGAACGCATCGCGAGCATCAAGGAAATCAAAGCATTGTTGGACTTTGGAGTTCGGTTAAATGCAATCATAAACAAAGTTTAAGATGAAACTATACCCTATCAATGTTGGCAATTTTAAATTAGATGGGGGGGCAATGTTTGGTGTTGTACCAAAAGCGATCTGGAATAAAACAAACCCAGCCGACAAAAATAACATGATTGATATTGCGTCTCGCTGTTTGTTAATCGAAGACGGAAACCGTTTGATTTTAATTGACACGGGGATGGGAACCAAACAAAGCGATAAATTTTTTAATTACTATTACCGTTGGGGAACGCACTCATTAGATGGGGCACTCGCTTCACATGGGTTTTGTAGAGACGACGTCACAGATGTGTTTTTGACCCACTTACATTTTGATCATTGTGGGGGTTGTGTGCAATGGAATTCGGATAGAGCGGGCTATGAAATTGCCTTTAAAAACGCTGCGTTTTGGAGCAACGAGGACCACTGGCATTGGGCAACAAATCCAAATAAACGAGAGCATGCTTCTTTTTTGACGGAGAATATTATGCCCATAGAAGCAAGTGGACATTTAAAGCATATCCCTGTTCCGGACGGAGATATATTGCGAAATACGAGTTTGGGGTTTGATGTGTTTTTTGCCAACGGACATACCGACAAACAGATGATTCCTATGATTTCCTACAAAGGAAAAACTATTTGTTTTATGGCTGATTTACTGCCGACCGTTGGACATATTTCTGTACCCTTTGTCATGGGGTACGACACAAGACCGCTGCTAACTTTGGACGAAAAAGATCGTTTTTTAAAACTCGCTGCGGATCAAAATTATTATTTACTTTTGGAACATGACGCTCATAACGAATTAATTACCGTCAAGCATACCGAAAAAGGAGTGCGCCTTAATAATATTTACGCCTTTAATAATCTATTTTAATCTTAAAAAAAATGAACCCAAACCTACACAAACCACTTCAAGGAATCGCCTATTTTTTGGGTGTATTCTTTATTTTGAGCTGCGGATCAACTGCCGCCATCTTATCAACCCCCATTGAGAATATTGATTTAATTCCACTTAAAGCGGTAGAGCTTACGGACGCCGAAGAAAAAGAATGGAGTCATTTGGATCTCAAAACAGATACAATCCCAGGGATTAGCTTACATAAAGCCTATAAAGAATTAGTGAAACCAAAAAGTAAAACGGTGATTGTAGCGGTTATTGACTCTGGAATTGATATTGATCATGAAGATCTAAAAGATACTATTTGGGTCAATGCTGATGAAATTCCTAACAATGGAAAAGACGATGACAACAATGGATACATCGACGATGTGAATGGTTGGAATTTTCTAGGGGAGTCGAACAACGAACAATTAGAATACGTGCGATTGATCGCAAGTGGCGATACAACCCACCCGCGCTTTGCAGAGGCAAAAGAATTGATGGCAAAAGAACGGGAGAGCACAAGCCGTTCAAAAAGACAATACGATGGAATTATAAGAAAATTAAACGCTTCGGATGCTGCAGTAGTAGATTATTTAAAAAACCCGAACTATACAAAAGAAGATGTGGAAGGCATCTCTACAACAGATAAGACTTTATCGGGGCACGTGAGTATTGTCAAACAGTCCTATGAGTTTGGATTTGAGAGTATGGCTGCGATGATGAAAGATATGAAGCGAGGGCTTAAATCTTTCAATGATCGTTTAAATTATAGTTTAAATGTGGACTTTGATGGAAGAAGCGTTGTTGGGGATAACCCTAACGATTTGAACGATCGTTCTTATGGGGATAACGACGTGAGACCGAAAAATGGCCGCAGTCATGGAACCCATGTTTCGGGAATTATAGCAGCCAAACGTAACAATGGAATTGGGATGAACGGGGTGGCTAATAATGTGAAAATTATGGCAATCCGAAATACACCTAACGGCGATGAATACGACAAGGATGTGGCTTTGGGCGTGTATTACGCCGTTGATAATGGTGCTAAAGTTATTAATATGAGTTTTGGGAAAAAGTTTTCCCCTCATAGTGATTGGGTCAGAGACGCCATTGCTTATGCTGCTAAAAAAGATGTGTTGATTATAGCCGCCGCTGGTAATGATGGCAAAAACACTGATGAGAACAATTATTTCCCGAACGATCAAATCGACAATGGCACTGAGGTATCTAATAATTTTGTCAAGGTCGGATCAAACGAACCAAAATATGGCTCTACATTGGCTGCTAGTTATTCGAATTATGGGAAAAATACGGTAGATGTGTTTGCCCCTGGCTCTCAAATTTACTCAACCTATCCTAAAAACAACTACGAATTTGCAAGCGGAACTTCCATGGCGTCGCCTGTGGTTGCAGGTGTGGCTGCTTTGATTTTTTCGCAATATCCGAACCTGAGTGCAGCACAAGTAAAACAAATATTGATAACCTCTGGGATTGCTATTAATAAAAAAGTATCTTTAGGATATGGTACGGTAGTGCCGTTTTCTGAATTGTCAAAATCAGGGAAAATCGTCAATGTTTATAACGCATTAATAATGGCAGCAAAACTGTCTAAATAACTTATAGTATTATGAAAAATATTTTTTGTACGCTTGCTTTTTTAATCGGAATCTCTTCCGTGTACAGCCAAAATAATTTTGAGTATTGGCAACAACATGTGGACTACACGATGGACGTGAAAATGGATGTGAATACATTCAATTACGGAGGTACTCAAAAACTAATTTACACCAACAACTCCCCAGATGATTTAGGGCGTGTGTTTTATCATTTGTTTTACAATGCCTTTCAGCCTGGAAGCGAAATGGATGTGCGCTCCATTACAATTGCAGATGCAGACTCTCGGGTCGAGGATCGGATTAGTAAACTTCAAAAAGAAGATCTTGGATTTTTAAACGTTGTTCGTTTGACCCAAAATAGTGTGCCTTTAAAGTATGTTGTGGCTGGGACGGTGTTGGAGGTTCAATTAAACACGCCTATCAAATCGGGAGAGTCGGCAGTCTTTGAAATGACTTTTGAAGGACAGGTACCGCCTGTGATTCGTCGCTCTGGAAAAAACAGTAAAGAGGGTGTGGCGTTGTCTATGGCACAATGGTATCCAAAAATGGCGGAATATGATTTTGAGGGCTGGCATGCAGATCCTTATATTGGAAGAGAGTTTCACGGCGTATGGGGTGATTTTGATGTGAAGCTAACGCTTGATAAAGACTATACGGTTGGCGGCACGGGCTACTTACAAAACCCAAATGAAATTGGGCATGGCTATGGAACTAAGGAAACTAAAAATAAGTCAGACGTGCTAACCTGGCATTTTGTGGCACCGAATGTTCATGATTTTACATGGGCCGCTGATCCAAATTTTATTCATGATACCTTACAAGTTCCTGATGGGCCGCTATTGCATTTTTTATATAAAAAATCTTTAAAACGTAAATACAAAAAACGCTGGAGAGACTTACAGATCCCAACAAGTGAAATTATGCAGTACTACAGCAATACGGTTGGAAAATATCCTTACGAGCAATACTCTGTGATTCAGGGGGGCGATGGCGGTATGGAATACGGAATGTGTACACTTATTACAGGTGAACGTAGTTTTGAAAGCTTGGTAGGCGTGACGGCACACGAAATTGGACATACATGGTTTCAGTTTTTGATGGCTTCAAACGAAAGCAAACACCCTTGGCTGGATGAAGGCTTTGCGGAATACACTTGTACATTTATTGAAAATACCATCTTTGACATAGAGACTGCTGAGCCTCTAAAACGTCATTACGATCGCTACTACGGTCTCGTGAGTAGTGGTAAAGAACAACCCATGAGTACCCATGCAGATCGGTTTGCTTATAACGCAGCTTATAGCATTTCAACTTACAGTAAGGGTGCCTTGGTGTTAGCTCAATTGCGCTATATTGTTGGAGAAGAAAATTTTAAAAAGACCCTTAAAAAATATTTTAAAGATTGGTCCTTTAAACACCCAACGCCCAATGATTTTATACGTTGTGCAGAAAGAACTTCTGGTTTGGAATTGGAATGGTTTTTGACGGATTGGACGCAGACCACAAATACGATTGATTACAGTCTGAAAAGTGCTGTGGCTTTAGAGGGTAAAACCAATATTACATTAGAACGTATTGGATTGATGCCAATGCCCGTGGAAGTTCAAGTGCTTATGAAAGATGGGAGTATAAAAAATTACTACATTCCTTTACAAATGATGCGTGGTGAAAAGCCGCTTCTAAATAGTGAAGTATTATTAAAAGATTGGGCTTGGGCACATCCAGAATACAGTTTTTCTGTAGATGTAGATCCTTCCAAAATTGACACTATTACTATTGATATTAAAAAGGAAACGGCAGATATAAATAAAAAGAACAATCAGCTTAAAGTATTATAAACTATGGAGCGTTTAAAAGGAAAAAAGCAAATAGAGCAGTTGTTTGTAACTGGTAATTCGGTTGGCGCATTTCCTTTGAGAATGGTCTATTTAAAAAGCACTGACAAACATTTGGTTGGGGTTTCTGTGAGTAAGAAACACTTTAAAAGTGCCGTGGACCGCAACCGAATCAAACGCCTTTTGAGGGTGGCTGTAGAGAAACAACTTTCGGTAGCATTGGACGAGTTGGACTCCAAATACTGTTTGATGGTCTTGTATGTTGGCAAGGAAATGCCAGAGTCTTCTCCGCTAAAAGAACAGTTTGAATTTCTAATAAAACGTTTTAATAAAAAAGAATCACATGAGGTTTTATCATAAAAAAAGAGGTGTAATCCTAGGGGTTGTAGCGTTGATTTTTATTTCGACCACGGCCTATAAAAATGATTATTTTGAAATTGCGAAGCAAATAGATATTTTCACTACGCTGTTTAAAGAAGTCAATATGAATTATGTTGATGAAATAAACCCTGCAGACTTGATGCAAAAAAGCGTGGAGCAGATGTTGAAAGAATTAGACCCCTACACTAGATACATGAACGAACAAGATGTAGAGAAAGCTCGAATCTATCAATCGGGTGCCTATGTTGGAATTGGAGCAACGATCAATACTTCTAAAAACAAGTTGGTTGTGGTGGAGGTTTATAAGGATTTACCAGCTGACAAGGCTGGCTTGAAATCTGGTGATGAAATTATTAAAATTGATGCACTCAAAGTGAGTGATTTAGAAGACAGTGCGACCCAATTTTTGAATGGTAAAAAAAACACGAAGGTTGCCTTAACTTACCTTCGAAATGGACAAACCGTAGAAGTGATGGTTTCTCGTGGCGATGTGAAACCAAAAGCAGTCCCAGTATACAAACTGTTAGCAAATGGTATCGGCTATATTGCGTTAGATCGTTTTTCAAACACAGCCTCCAAAGAGGTGGAAAGTGCACTTAAATTATTACTTATAGATGAGGCAAAAGGAATTGTTTTGGATTTAAGGAACAACCCTGGGGGTTTGCTTAATGAAGCGGTTAAAATTGTAAACTTATTTGTTCCAAAGGGGCAACTGGTAGTATCTACAAAATCGAATGTGGAAAGTTACAACCAAACATTTGAAACCAAGAAACAGCCCTTAAGTTTAGATATTCCGTTGGTGGTTTTAATAAATCAAAACAGCGCTTCTGCTAGTGAAATTGTTGCGGGTGCTTTGCAAGACTTGGACCGTGCTGTTGTTGTTGGAAAAAGGAGTTTTGGAAAAGGATTGGTTCAGCGGCCTAAGCCCTTACCTTACGGGTCTCAAATAAAGGTCACAATCTCTCGATACTACACTCCGTCTGGGCGCTGTATTCAGGCATTGGACTACAGAAATAGAAAAAAAGATGGCTCAGCTGTTCGGTATGAAGAAAACCAATACACGGCTTTTAAAACAAAAAATGGGAGAACAGTCTATGACGGTGGTGGAATTAATCCGGATGTTATGGTTGGGAATAAAAAACCAAATAAGTTCATAGAAACACTCTTAAAAAGTCCGTTAGTATTTGATTATTCCAACCAATATTATCACAACAATACCGTTGAAGGTATAGAAGGATTTAAGTTAGATAAAAAAGATTTTGAACGTTTTAAAAAAATGAGTCTTGAAAAAAAATACAATACAAACGTAAAAACTCAAGAGGATATTGATCAATTAAAAACGATGTTAGCTGATGAAGGGTTTGAAGCCATGGAATCGAGTTTTGAAATATTGGAGGCGTCGCTTCGTACATCGAAATTAAAATTAATGGAGACTTTTAAAACAGACATTGTTGCTGCTTTGGAGGGTGAAATAATAAAACGCTATTTTTACAGAGAAGGAATGTATGCGTATTTTCTTGCTACAAACACCGAGGTATTTAAAGCGCAAGAAATTATGGATGATAAACAGGTTTATCAAAATATATTGAAATAAACGAATGTTTAATTATATTTGGGATTTGAAGAAAGGATGAGGAAGCTATTTTTTTTACTGTTTTTACTAATGAATTTGTCTCAAGCACAGACAGGTAACACGCATGTGGTCTATTTTGAAACGGGTCAATTTGATGTGCCTCAAATAGAAACAAACCGCCTTGTGTTGTTTATTCAAAGTTTAAAAGATATTGAAATAGAGCGCATCGCTATTTATGGGTTTTGTGACGATCGTGGAAGTGATTTGTATAATTTGGAACTCTCTCAAAACAGAGCGGATGCAATTAAAAAAATATTTTCAGGTTTTGATGTCGATGATAACCTTATAAGCAATGTGGACGGAAAAGGAGAGGTTTTGCTACGCGTGATTTCTTCTGATAACCTTAATATTATAAGAGGATTGAACCGAAAAGTTGAAATCAATGTAGTGTATAAAATTACGGAGCCAGAAGCGGTTGTTAAAGAGAAAAAAGAATATGGCTTTTTAAGTGACAAATTAGTCGTTGGGGATAAAATCACTCTTGAAAATATTTTATTCAAAACGGGGTATAGTTACATCGTTCAAGAATCTGTTCCCGTCCTAGAAATGATGGCGGATGCATTGCGCGAAAGAGACGATATCTATTTCACGATAGAAGGACATGTCTGTTGTACAAAAAATGCAAGAGATGCGGTGGACCGAAAAACTGGCAAACGAAATTTATCGTTAGCGAGAGCTAAATATATCTACGATTACTTGGTTAAAAGAGGTGTTAAAAGAACCCGAATGCGCTATGTGGGTTTAAAAAATAAATACCCGCTAGGGAAAGCAACGAAGTATGATAAACGGGTAGAAATTAAAATTACCTCTATTTCTAAAAAAAATTAATGCTTCACCATGGCGATGTGTGGGATTCCATCTTCTAAATAAGGTTCGCCTACTGTTTTAAATCCTAAATTGGTATAGAATTTTTCTAAATATTTTTGTGCAGAAAGTTTGATTTCCTTTGTATGAAAAGAGTCTTCAATAGCCTTAATGGAAGCCACCATCAGTTGATGACCGTACTTTAAATGACGTTCTTTTTCTGAAACAACCACACGACCAATGCTGGCTTCTTTAAAATAATCACCTGCATTAAAAATACGTGTATAGGCTATAATGTTGGTGTCTTTTTTTCCAATAACATGCAACGCTTTTTGATCCTTTCCATCCACATCTTGATAGACACAATCTTGCTCAACAACAAAGACTTCACTTCTTAACTGTAATAAATAATAAAGTTCCTCCAAAGAAAGTTGGTTGAACGTTTTAATAGAAATATCTAGCATAATTTAATCTTGAATAATTATAGATTTGGGATCTGAATTCCCAAACTCTGGTTGAATGTTAAAGTGGTTGATATTAAATTTTTGGAGGAGAGTGGCTTCTAGTCTTTTAAGAATCGTGTTAAATTCTGAAAATTTTAAATCTACATTAAAATCAATATGTGCTTCTAAATGAATTTCTGTTTCATTTAACTGCCAAACATGAATGTGATGGATATTATTTATTTGATCGACCTTAATGACTTCTGCAACGATGTCCTCAATTTTAATGTCTTTTGGGGTGAACAACATAAGAATATGAAAAGACTCTTTAAGTAAACTATAACCTACAATTATGAGATATAATGCAATCGCAATTGTTAATGCAGCATCCACCCAAAAAATTTGATAAAACTTCATTAGAAGTCCTCCAATCAACACAGCAATACTCGCAAGCATATCCGTTAATAAATGAAGGTACGCAGAGCGAATATTAATGCTATGAGCACTGTCTTTTTTTAATAGTAAAACACTGAGACCATTAAAAACAATGCCTAAAATGGAGAGCCATATTACCAATTCAGGTTCAATAGTTTGCGGATTAAAAAAACGTTTAACCGCTTCAAACATTAAATAAATAGCAATAATAATAAGAGAAGACGCATTTATAAAAGCAGCTATAATCTCGGCACGTTTATATCCAAACGTTCTCGAAATAGTTGCTTCTTTCTTGGAAAAGCCAGAAGCAACATAAGAAATAACCAGTGATATAACGTCTGTTAAATTATGTAAGGCATCACTTAAAAGTGCGAGACTTCCAGAAAGAAACCCACCAATAATTTGGGCAAGGGTTATGACACTATTTAATAAAATAGAGATAAGTAGATTCCGACCTTTGTGATCGGTAACATGCTTATGAGAATGTCCCATTACTTTTTAACAAGGTTGAATTTTATTAATTCTATTTTGATGACGACCGCCTTCAAAGTCTGTGTTTAAAAACGTATCAACCATTTCTAAAACATCTTCTATTTCAGTGAAACGTGCGGGAATACAAAGAATATTTGCATTGTTGTGTTGACGTATAAGAGAAACAATTTCATTATTCCAACATATTCCAGCTCTGATATTGGCGTATTTATTAGCTGTCATTGCAACACCATTGGCGCTCCCACAAATTAAAATGCCGTAAATAGATTTTTTAGATTCCACGTCTTTAGCGACAGGATGTACAAAATCTGGGTAATCTACACTAGAGTCGGAGTCCGTTCCGTAATTTGTAACTTCTATATGTTTAGATTTTAGAAATTCTATAATTCTAAATTTATAATCTGTCCCTGCGTGATCGTTTCCTATTGATATATTCATTTGGTATAACTTTTATTATTAGTAAATTTACAAAAAAGAGTGGTACCTAAATTAAATTGTTCATAGCCTTTTTAATTAGTTGTTAATAATTAATGAACGATTATGAAAACTAAATTTTTATATATCGATTAATTTTATCAACCGGCTACTTATAATTATAAAACTAATTAAGTTATCTTTTTCGTTCTTAACTTATGAATACCAAAAGTAGGTTTATAAACAAAAAATGCTAAAATATTTATGAGTCATTCTATCTGAATATAGGTTATCAACAACTTATAGTAAGTGATGTTATATTATTATAAATCAATTATTTAATTGAAATTTAGTTGTTAATTAGATGTTTATAAAATGTATATAAAGAAGAAAACTACTGATTTTAAATAAACTTATATGAGCTATTCACACACTATAATAAACACCATTAGTTTTTAAATAATTTAATAAAAAATTAATATGATTATATTAAATGTGGATAAAGTTGAAAAAGAGATGACCCTTGGTTGAATTAAAGTGGTAGCTTTGCTTAATTACATACCTTAAATGAAAAGAAAAAAGAATAACAAACAATCGGTACAAAATTACAGTCAGAGTATCTTAACGATTCTGAAAGCCGATAGAAAAAAATCATTCAACCACAAGCAGATTGCTGCAAAGCTAGAAGTTAACGATGCTAGCAGTCGCAACCAAATTATAAAAAATCTTCATAAACTTGCAGGTCAAAAAGAAATTGAAGAAGTAGAACGCGGTAAATTTCAACTCATAAGTTCTACAGAATACTTTGTAGGAAAAGTAGATATGGCTTCTAGAGGAAATGCTTATATCATTAGTGATGCTTTTGAAGACGATGTTTTTATAGCCTCTAATAATATGCACAAAGCGTTGCATGGTGATACGGTAGAATTATATATTTATAATCGTAAAAAAAATGGTAAACAAGAAGGTGAAGTCACTCAAATTATAGAACGTGCCCGTTCAGAATATGTAGGTATTGTACAATTGAATGCTAAATTTGCTTTTGTAGTCCCCGATAGTAATAAAATGCCCGTGGATGTTTTTGTGCCTTTATCAAAAACAATGAAAGCAGAAGATGGCGATAAAGCACTCGTAACTTTAGAAGAATGGCCTGACAAAGCAGATTGCCCTAATGGAGCCATTATTAAAATACTCGGAAAACCAGGGGATCATAATACAGAAATTCATTCCATACTAGCGGAATACGGGTTGCCTTATGAATTTCCTACGGAAGTTGAAGCTTTTGCAAATAACATAGATACCTCGATCACAGAAGGTGAAATTGCAAAACGTCGCGATATGCGATCGACACTTACATTTACAATAGATCCTAAAGATGCAAAAGATTTTGATGATGCATTATCTTTCAAACAACTCGAAAATGGAAACTATGAAATTGGAATCCATATAGCCGATGTATCTCATTATTTACAGGAAGGAACTATTTTAGATGATGAAGCTTACGAACGTGCTACCTCTGTTTATTTAGTAGATAGAGTCGTTCCTATGTTACCAGAAGTCCTGTCAAATAATGCTTGTTCATTACGACCCTTAGAAGAAAAATATACCTTCTCTGCGGTTTTTGAAATTAACAACAAAGCAGGTATCGAAAATCAGTGGTTTGGAAGAACAGTAACGTATAGCGATGCACGTTTTGCCTATGAAGAAGCGCAGCATATGATAGAAACGGAAGACTGTGCTATTCCTGCTGAAATATCCATTACCGACGAAGCCTATATAGCTGATACTGCCATTAAAGACGCTATTTTAAAATTAGATGAATTGGCAAAAATAATGCGTTCAAAACGCATGAAAGATGGTGCCATTTCTTTTGATAAAGCAGAAGTTAAATTTAACCTTGACGAATCTAATAACCCTGTAGGCGTATTTTTCAAAACATCCAAAGATGCTAATAAACTTATTGAAGAGTTTATGTTATTAGCAAACAGAAAAGTTTCTGAATTTATTGGAAAACAATCGCCACAAAAAACATTTATTTACAGAGTTCATGATGAACCAGACGATCAAAAATTAGCGGGACTTCAAAGAATTGTTTCTCAATTTGGGCATCAATTAAATTTTAAAAGTAGAGAAACTACCACACATTCTTTAAACACCCTTCTAAAAAATGTAAAAGGGACCAAAGAACAAAATCTGGTAGATACACTCACTATTCGTTGTATGAGTAAAGCAGTCTATACCACCAAAAATATAGGGCATTACGGTTTGGCTTTTGATTATTACAGTCATTTTACATCGCCAATTCGTCGTTACCCTGATGTTATAGCACACCGTTTGCTGCAATATTATTTAGACGGCAATAAATCAACCAGCGAAGGTGTTTATGAAGAGAAATGTAAACACTCTTCTAATATGGAATATCTTGCTACCAAAGCAGAGCGTGATTCTATAAAATACATGCAAGTTAAATACATGCAAGACCACAAAGAAGATACTTTTTTAGGCGTTATTTCTGGTGTGACGGAATGGGGTATGTATGTAGAAATTATAGAAAACAAATGCGAAGGCATGATTAGAATTAGAGATATAAAGGGAGATTTTTATAGATTTGATGCTGAAGAATTTGCTTTGATAGGAGAAAGAACTAAAACCAAATACCAATTAGGTGATGAAGTTGAGGTTCGTGTCAAACAAGCAGATTTAGTAAAAAAACATTTAGACTTTATATTATCTTAAATTATATTTTAAAAAATTTCACCATGAAACATCCATAACTATAACTTGATGTTCAAGTAAATAATTAAATGGATGTCGCATGTGACCTATAAAAATCAATAAACACAAACAGATGAAACCGTACATTTTATTTTTCCTCTTTTCTAGTTTTTTAGTAAGCTCTCAAACTCCAATTAGTAAAACTTTAGGTGAATTTTCAGAACTCAAAGTTTACGACCTCGTAAACGTTGAGCTTATTCAGTCTACTGAAAATAAAATTGAAATTACAGGAGAGGACACCTCCAACGTTTTTATCGTTCAAAAAAATGATGTTTTAAAAATTAAAATGGACCTCAACAAGTCATTTAATGGCAATAAAACGTTTGTAAAGATTTTCTTTACTAAAGTAGATATTATAGATGTTAACGAAGGTGCTAAAGTAGTTTCAGAATCACTATTCAAACAATACGAGCTGCAATTAAAAGCGCAAGAAGGTGGTGAAATTTCTGTCATCACCGAAACAAAACTATTATCAATTAAAAGTGTAACAGGTGGAATTATTAAAGTAAACGGTACCACTGAATCCCAAAATATAAATATAAGAACAGGCGGTATTTATGAGGGTGCTTCACTACAAGCGGTGGATTCTAAAATAAAAATAAAAACAGGCGGAGAAGCAAGTGTAAGAAGCTCTGAGGTTATAGAAGTAACAATAGTTGCAGGCGGAGATTTAATAATTCACGGGGACCCCAAAACCGTAAAGCAAGTTAATATGATTGGTGGAAGAGTTATTTATAAAGATTAACACTCCTCTCTTTAAAATTAAAGTACTATGATAGATGACATCCAGGCTGCCATACCACTTGGTTTTTTCTTAGCTTTTATGATTGGCCCAGTCTTTTTTGTATTGATTGAAACGAGCGTTACCAAAGGATTTCGCGCTGCAGTTGCTTTTGATGCCGGCGTTATAATTGCAGATATTATTTTTATAGCATTGGCCTATTTTAGTAGCTTTCAATTATTAGAAAACCTAAGCAATCAACCTGGTTTGTATGTGTTTGGAGGTACCATTTTAGCAGTTTACGGTCTAATCATCTTTCTAAAGAAACCAAACCGAAACGACCTTAAAGCACAGCTATCTAACACATTTAAGGTAAATTATATCGAGCTATTTATTAAAGGGTTTCTACTCAACTTTATCAACGTTGGCGTCCTGATTTTTTGGTTGGGTATTATCATTGTTACAGGACCAAGTTTAGAAAATGACATCAATCGGTTTTATGTGTTTTTTGGATCACTCATCTTAGCGTATTTTATCACAGATTTATTTAAAATAGTGTTAGCCAAGCAGCTAAAAAAACAATTGACTCCTGTGATCATTTTAAAAATTAAAAAATTACTAGGAATTATTTTAATTATTTGTGGATTGGTTCTTATTACAAAAGGCTTTTTACCTAAAGATCAATTAAACCCGCAAACCATTATTGAAGAAATAAGGCAATAAAAAAACCACAACCGATAAAAGTTGTGGTCTTTATAACTTGAGGCGTCTAGCGGATTCGAACCGCTGTAGAAGGTTTTGCAGACCTCTGCCTAGCCACTCGGCCAAGACGCCCAAAAAGGAACGCAAATTTAAGCAAATTTAAACGTTACACAAGATAAAAGAAAAGAATCCATTAAAAAGGGACTCTCAACAAGCTCTATAATTACTCACCGTAAAATATAAAATTGCTTATTTATAAAAATTTATTTTAACGCGATTCACTCAGAATAATCGTTACTTTTTCTACATCACCACCAATTGGAGGGTTAATTTTAGATACCGACACCGATACCGACACCACTGTTTTACAATTTTCAAACACCCGATTGATGATGCGCTTCGCTACCGCTTCTAATAGTTTCGCAGGAATGTGCATCTCCTCTACCACAATTGCGTTCAAGGTGACATAGTCAACCGTATCGTTTAAAGCGTCTGTCACAGATGATTTTTCTAAATCAGCCTCCACACTCACATCAACTCTGTAATCACTACCAATAGTCGTTTCCTCGCTCAGACACCCATGATATGCATATACTCTTATGTTTTCAACCTTAATAACTCCCATGTTCTCTTTTTTTATTTCGATAAAAATAATAATTATACCGAAGATATATCTATAAACTTTTTATTTGATTAATTTTGCTACGTATTTATCCAAGAAATACACTTTATTATGTCAGAAACGCACAAACCGCTTAACTTTTTAGAGCAAATAGTAGAAGAAGATTTAAAAAATGGCTTGCCACAAAACAAGCTACGCTTTCGGTTTCCACCAGAACCCAACGGCTACCTTCATATAGGACACACAAAAGCCATCGGAATTAGTTTTGGTTTGGGTGAAACCTATAAGGCACCTGTCAACTTACGTTTTGACGACACCAACCCCACCAAAGAAGACCAGGAATATGTAGATGCCATCAAAGAAGATATTTCTTGGCTGGGTTACAAATGGGATAAAGAACTCTATTCCTCGGATTATTTTGAGCAATTACACGCTTGGGCGGTAGAAATGATCAAAGACGGCAAAGCCTATGTCGATTCGCAGTCCAGTGAAGCTATGGCCATTCAAAAAGGAACGCCTACACAACCCGGAGAAGATGGCCCGTTTAGAAACCGCTCCGTCGAAGAAAATTTAGCGCTTTTTAATCAAATGAAAAACGGCGAATTTAAAGCCGGAACCCATGTGTTAAGAGCTAAAATAGACATGAAACATGTCAATATGTTGATGCGCGATCCTTTAATGTACCGCATACTCCACGCCGATCACCACCGCACAGGATCCACCTGGTGTATTTACCCCATGTATGATTGGACCCATGGAGAAAGTGATTATTTAGAACAAATTTCACACTCCTTATGTTCCTTAGAATTCAAGCCTCACAGAGATTTATACGACTGGTTTAAAAACATCGTCTCTAATTATAAAAACAACTCCTTGCCTTTAGTTCCAAAGCAACGCGAATTTGCACGTCTAAACTTAAGCTACACCATTATGAGTAAGCGAAAGTTATTAAAACTGGTTGAGGATAATACAGTAAACGGGTGGGATGACCCGAGAATGCCTACCATTTCTGGCCTAAGACGTCGCGGTTACACACCAACGTCCATTCGTAATTTTATAGATAAGGTCGGGGTTGCAAAGCGCGATAACATAATCGATGTATCCCTTTTAGAGTTTTGTGTGCGAGAAGACCTCAACAAAAAGGCCGCTCGAATTATGGCTGTTTTAGACCCGATCAAATTGGTGATTCAAAACTACACAGAAGGAAAAGAAAAATGGCTGGAGGCAGAAAACAATCCAGAAGACGAAAGTGCAGGCTCTCGAACAATGCCCTTTTCAAGAAACCTGTATATAGAACGTGATGACTTTAGGGAAGAAGCCAATAGCAAATATTTTAGACTTTCCCTTGGAAAAGAAGTGCGGCTCAAAAACGCCTTTATTATAAAAGCAGAAAGCGTTGTAAAGGACGCTAATGGCACAATTTTAGAGATCCACTGTACTTACGACCCAAACAGTTTAAGTGGCAGCGGAACCCCTGAAAGCCTTCGAAAGGTTAAAGGAACCTTGCACTGGGTCTCCTCCGCGCATGCTGTGGAAGCAGAAGTACGGGAATATGACCGTTTGTTTTTACACGAAGCACCTGACAGCCAAACAGAAGATTTTTCAACTTTTGTGAATCCAGAATCCTTAAAAGTTAGAAAAGCATTTATCGAACCAGATATTAAAAACGCAAGTGTCGGAGAACAATTTCAATTTCAACGCATTGGCTATTTCAATGTAGATAAAGACAGCACTGCCACCAATTTAGTGTTTAATAAAACCGTAGGCTTAAGAGACACCTGGACCAAAAAAGAGCCTAAGCAAACGCAACACGTCAATAACCAGCCAAGCTCTCAAGCTCCAAAACGAAAAGCAATTGATGTTATTAAACAGCTTGGTAAAAAGTACACCAACCTTCCAGAAGCAAAACAACAAAAAGTCAAAGCAGAGATTCAGTTGTTGGCTAAAGAGGTGTCTTATGAAGATTTAGAGCCTTTATTTAATACAGCGGCCAAAAAAGTAGGAACACGCATAGCGGTGGCCCTCTCTTTAAAAGTGCTTTTAGAAAACGGACTCGAAAAAAATGATCAAATCAATACCTTTATAGCCACAGCAAAAACAGATGCTCACCCCTTGTTAAGCGAAGCAGCAGCCCAAATTTAAGCACCCGTTTAATCTCCCTTATTTTCTAATTTCATAAAACACAACCCTCTTCGGCTGTGTTTTGTCAATTCTACTCACCATTGTTTTAAATAACAATATATATCTGGCTTTCTCCAAACAAAGGTTTTCGGCACGGTAATTGATTTGGTGGTGAAACGTTTAATTAAACGTGCTCTAAATTTATTCATTTTAAACCAAACAGTACCGTCGAACCAAGCCGAAAAAAGACATTTAAACAGGAGTAGGCATTACTTAACTTAATACTTATGAGAAACAAGACACTTTATTTTTTAATGCTAATCTTCGGGTTTACAACCGTAATAAGTTGTAGTTCTGATGATGACAATGGTAGCAGCACCAAAAATTTGACACTAAACCTTTCAGGATTGGAAGATTTAGGATCTGATTTTATTTATGAAAACTGGCTTATTTTGGAAAGTGGCCCCGTTTCGGCGGGTACTTTTTCTGTAAATGCATCTGGTGTGTTATCCAAAACAAGTTTTTCTGTGAACGCAACTACACTTTCTAGCGCTGTTGCCTATGTACTTACAATAGAGCCCAGCCCAGACACAGATGCATCGCCAAGTAGTGTGCATATTTTAGCCGGTGACTTTACCAACAATGCTACCTCGGCGACTGTTTCTACGAATCATGATTCAGCACTGGGTACGGATTTTACAGGGGCAATAGGAAAATATGTACTTGCGTCACCAACGGACATGGATTCCACAAATGAGAAAAGCGGTGTTTGGTGGTTAGCCCCGACATCAGCAACCTCATTGTCAGGTTTAATCCTTCCGACCCTGCCAAGTGGCTGGAGCTATGAAGGCTGGGCAGTTATTGGAACTACACCTGTTTCTACAGGAAAATTTACGAACGCTTCAGGTGCGGATCAATCAGCAATGTTTAGTGGAACAAATCCAGGACCTCCAGTTCCAGGAGAAGATTTTTTAATGGCAGCTCCCGCAGGACTCACCTTCCCTACAGATTTATCGGGACAAAAAGTTGTTATTTCTGTGGAGCCAGATCCAGATAACAGTCTAAACCCCTTTTTGCTAAAGCCGTTAGTCTCAATGATTCCGGCAGGCGCGACTCCATTTGTCGTTCTTTCAATGGACAACAATGCTGCAGCCTCTAACCCTAGTGGCTCAGTGATGAGATAAATGCGTTAGAGCGAATTTTATTAATAAAAAAACTCCCATAATTATAAATTTTATGGGAGTTTTTTAATGCTTAAAAGACAACTTATTTTTTAGGCAGTATTTTTTTAGGACCATTTTTCATGGCTTCACCAATTTGGTTACTCGCCGTAAAACTCGCCACCATATCATTCAACATATTGCTGCCCGCTTGTGGAGAATTTGGCAATAATATAAGATTACTATTTGTTTGTTGTCCGATTGATTGAAGCGTGTCATAATGCTGCGTTACAACAATCAGAGCCGACGCTTCTTGAGAATTGATTCCCACTTTATTTAAGACTTCAACAGACTCTTCTAAACCACGTGCAATTTCACGACGTTGATCGGCGATTCCTTGACCTTGAAGACGCTTGCTTTCTGCTTCTGCTTTTGCTTTTTCAACAATCAAAATACGAGCGGCATCTCCTTCAAATTGTGCCGCGATTTTTTCACGTTCAGAAGCATTAATTCGGTTCATTGCCTCCTTAACCTGAGCATCTGGATCAATGTCCGTAACTAAGGTTTTTATGATGTCATAACCATAATCCATCATGGCTTGGTTTAACTCTGATTTGACAGCAATGGCGATATCATCTTTTTTAACAAAGACATCATCTAATTTCATTTTTGGCACTTCTGCCCTTACTACATCAAACACATACGAGGTGATTTGATCGTGTGGATAATCTAACTTATAAAAAGCGTCATAGACCTTTTCACGAATTACCTTAAACTGAACAGAAACCTTGAGACGTACAAATACGTCATCCAATGTTTTGGTTTCAATTAAGACATCCAGCTGTTGGATTTTTAAACTTAAACGACCAGAGATTCGGTCAACTAAAGGAATTTTTAAATGGAGACCAGATTGTCGAATGCTGTGAAATTTTCCAAACCGTTCAATAATGGCAGCGGTTTGTTGTTTGACCGTGAAAAATGAGGCAAACAAAAAAATGAATGCAAAAATAACAAAGGGGAGTAAAATGAATGACATAGTTTAAAATTTTAATTAGATTTATAAAGATGTAATTTAATATTTTAAATTGATAAATCGAAATGATTCAGAGTAAAAATAATCTCCTTAACGTTTTAACGCTAATGAAACCACCGAATGTTCTTTTAGAGCGGTCGCATTTTTAAAACAAACAAGGATGCCGTTGAGCTCTGCTTCAATCAAGTAATAATGGCCCTTATAGAAGCTGTGTTTGACAGTTGCTTTAAGAGGACTATCGTCCACCAAAGTGATTTGATGTGCATAATAGAATTCGCCTTCAATTCTACTGTATTCGCCAAAAAACGCAGCAACCAGTGGGTGTCTTGGATTTGAATAGATTTTGCTTGGGCTTTCTATTTCCAGTACAACCCCATTGTGAAGCACCATCATCTGATCTGCAAAGGACAAAACATCATTTTTATCATGCGTTGCTAATACGCAAGCGATATTATTTGTTTTAAGATATTCAAATAAATTACGCCTCAACGATTGTTTTTTAAAATTATCGATGTGACTAAAAGGTTCATCCAAAAGAATAACCTCAGGGCGTTTTGCAATAGCCCTTGCCAAGGCAACACGTTGCTTTTGACCCCCACTTAAAAACTGCACTTTTGTTGTTTCAAACCCTTCTAATTCTACAACCTCAATCAATTCTTTGACACGTGCTTTTTTTTCATCGGGATAAAAATTAGAAAGATGATCGCCGATGTTTTCGGAAACACTCGTATAAGGCATCAAGTCAAACTCTTGTGCCACATACTTCATAAAATCATGTCCTACAACAAGTTTATTTTTAGGCCCTAAAATGTCTTGATCTTTCCAGGAGATTGTACCAGAATCCACATCCATTTGCCCAAAAACAAGTTTTAGAAGCGTGCTTTTTCCAGAACCACTTTCTCCAACAATCGCCAAACAATCGCCGCTATGAACGCGGGCTGAAACATCATTTAAGACCACACGTTCATTATACTTAAAAGAGACATTGGTGATCGAAAGCATTTAAGTAATTATAAGATGTTAGCCACTAAATATTCTGCAATTTGAATGGTATTTGTGGCAGCACCTTTCCGTAAATTGTCCGAAACAATCCACATATTTAAGGTGTTTGCTTGTGTTTCATCGCGTCGAATACGTCCTACAAAAACAGCATCCTTTCCGTTTGCATACATGGGCATTGGGTAGGTATTAGTATCTGTATTATCTTGAACCGTTACCCCATCTGATTGACTTAGAATCGCTCGCACTTCTTGAAGCTCAAAATCAGTTTCAAACTGCACATTAACAGATTCAGAGTGCCCACCTGCGGTAGGAATTCGAACAGCTGTGGCCGTAATTGCAAAGGAGCGATCGTTTAATATTTTTTGTGGCTCCATTGCCAATTTCATTTCTTCTTTGGTATATCCATTTTCAAGGAAGACATCGCAGTGAGGCAAGGCATTTCTTCCTATTGGGTAAGGGTATGCCATTTCACCTTTAACACCATTGATTTCGTTTTCTAATTGTTGAACGGCTTTGGCACCCGACCCAGAAACAGATTGGTAGGTAGAAATGACCACGCGTTTCATTTTATATTTATCATGGAGCGGCGATAATGCCATCACCAATTGAATTGTTGAGCAGTTTGGGTTGGCAATAATTTTATCGTCCGCCGTTAAAATAGAAGCATTAATTTCTGGAACGATTAGTTTTTTTGTTGGATCCATTCGCCATGCAGAAGAGTTATCGATAACAGTCGTTCCAGCCTCAGCAAATTTTGGCGCCCACTCAAGAGAAGTCTCTCCTCCTGCAGAAAAAATAGCAATATCTGGACGCATTTCAACGGCTGTCGCAAGACCAACAACCGTATGGTCAACTCCTTTATAGCTTATTTTTTTACCAACACTACGTTCCGAAGCAACAAGAATAAGTTCCGTGAGTGGAAACTGACGCTCTTCGAGTAATTTTAACATGACGGCACCTACCATTCCGGTAGCTCCTACAACTGCAATTTTCATTCTTTTAGGTCTTTAATTGAGACGATAAAATTAGTAAATAAACCGAGAATAAAAGAAGTAAAATAAAAAAAGAAGAACGAATCTGTTCGCCTTTGTGAATTTCGTTAAAAAGATCTGTTTTTTTAGTAAATCCCCAATGTATTGTAATCTAAAGCTGCGTGTGATTTGGTTATGCATCTAAAACTTCACGCTTCACACGCTGAGAGACGCCCGTAATGAGCTCATAAGAAATCGTGTTTGCTGCAGCGGCACTTGTTTCCGCAGAGAATTCAGGTCCAAATAATACGACCTCATCACCTTCTTGACACTCAATGTCTGTTACATCCACCATAATCATGTCCATACAGACATTTCCTACAATAGGTGCTTTTTTGTAGCCAATTGAGACACTACCGACGCCATGACCAAAATGCCTTCCAATTCCATCCGCATGTCCAATAGGAATTGTCGCAATTTTTGAACCTTCAGGACTTATAAACCCTCGGTTATACCCTACGCTCTTTCCTTTTGTAACCAAGTGTATTTGCGAAACAATAGATTTTAAGGTCGCTATAGGCTGGAAGTTTTGAGCCTCTTCATTAGTGTTGCCATATCCGTATAAGCCAATCCCACAACGCACCATATCAAAATGTGCTTCGGGGTAATTGAGTACTCCAGAAGTGTTACACAAATGCCTGATAACGGGGTATCCTAATTTTTCAATAAAGGCTGTTGAAATGGATTTATAAAGGTCAATTTGAGCGAGAGTAAATGTTTTTTCTTCCAAATCTTCACTCGCCGCTAAATGAGAAAATACCGATTTCACTTTTAAAGCACTGCTTTTGGAAAGTTGTTCTACAACCAAATCGAGTTCATTTGATTCAAACCCAAGACGGTTCAAACCGGTATTAAATTTAATATGAACAGGATAATTTTTTTGATTGCGTTGATGTGCTACACGCTCAAACGCTTGCAGTATTTTTAAGGTGTATAAACTAGGTTCTAAACAATGTTCTATGGCGAGGCTTAGATTATTTACCTGAGGATGCAGTACTAAAATAGGGGTTGTAATCCCCGCTTTTCTCAGTGCAATACCTTCACTGATATAGGCGACTGCAAAATAATCCACCTCCATTTTTTGGAGACAGTTAGCAATCACGGCAGCGTCACTTCCATAAGCAAACGCTTTTACCACCGCTAAAAATAGTGTGTTGTTTTGGAGTTTTGATTTTAGGAACTCAAAATTATGCTTTAAAGAAGCCAAGTTAATTTCTAAAGTGGTTTCTGTGACTTTAGGCATTAGAGTTTTTTTTATTTGCATCGACATCAACAGGATTTACCACATCCATGTCTTGCAACTTTTCTTTTGTCAGTGCTTTATAGTAAGCGGCTCGACTGAGCGGCTCATATTCGTCAACTTCGCCTAAAAGAACCAGGTTGTCATTTTTAGATTTCCGGTGACTGTACTGGGCTAAGTTTCCTGTATGTGTACATACAGCGTGTACTTTGGTCACATATTCTGCGGTTGCCATCAAATTAGGCATCGGCCCAAAAGGATTTCCTTTAAAGTCCATATCCAGACCCGCAACGATCACACGAATGCCTTTATTGGCAAGGGCATTACAGACGTTTACAATTTCATCATCAAAAAATTGTGCTTCATCAATACCAACAACGTCACATCCATCTGCTAAAAGCGGGATGTTTGACGCGGAAGGGACGGGTGTAGAACGAATTTCATTGGCATCATGAGACACCACCATTTCGTCGTCGTAACGCACATCAATGGTAGGTTTAAAAATCTCAACTTTTTGCTTGGCAAATTGAGCCCGTCGTAAGCGACGAATTAATTCTTCAGTCTTTCCAGAAAACATCGATCCGCAGATGACTTCGATCCATCCAAATTGTTCTTTAGGGTTTACTGTATTTTCGAGAAACATTTTGTAATTTTAACACCAAACGAAATTCACTTTCGTTTTTTATAAAGGTGACATAATTTTATTAAAAATCAAAAGTATAAATTTAAAAGTTATAAAATGTCATTAATATGGAGTTTACAAGCACTAAAAAACGGGTATAAATAATTTAATACAACACCATGAAAAAAAAATTAGAGTCGGAATTAATAAGTATCGCCCATAGAATCCTTAAGCTGACAGGGAGAGAAGATCTCGAAAAAATGCAATCTGAAATTGCTTTGCTGTATCAAAAAATCACGATCTTAAAGTTTATAGAAAAAAATCACGATGGAGAAACACCCGATTTGGTTGGAATGGATGCGTCATTTTTTAACTCACTTGAAGGGGCATTTAATAACAGGGTTACAGATTCCGTTGAGGTTGCTGACAAAACGTTTGTGAATATAGATACCGAGGATGAGGAGGCCATCATGGAACCAGCAATTGAAAAAATTAAAGACATGGTTGCTCAAATGCCCGAAGAAACCATAGAAGTTGACACAATTATAGATGCTATAAACGAACCAAAGCAGCCAGAAGAAGAAGTGCAGGAACCAGAACCAGAAGATTCGCAAGAAGCAGTTGAATTCGATCTGAATGAGTTGTCACCAAGTTATGCGCAGCTTCCCATTTTTGATGCTGTGGAGCCCGAGCCAGCACAAGCCTCTTTAAATGATCAATTAAAAATACAAGGATTTCAAATTGGCTTAAACGACCGACTCGCGTTTGTTAAAAATTTATTTGAAAACAGCAACGAAGATTATGAGCGAGTGTTGTCTCAATTGAGCACTTTAGATTCGTATGAAGAAGCGACAAACTTATTAGACTCCATCATCAAGCCAGACTATAAGAACTGGGAGGGTCAAGAAGAAATGGAAGCCCGATTTTTGGAAATCATAGAAAATAAATTTAAGTAAGCCTTATCGCATCACAGCATAGAACGTATTATTTTTAGTACTTTTGACCGCTAAAACACTATCTAAATGTCTTCAGATTTAAAATACGCAGTTTTTGGAAGTGGAAGTTGGGCCACAGCAATTGTGAAAATGCTTTGTGAAAATCGTGAGCAAGTAGGTTGGTATGTACGAAAACAACACACCATTGATCATATTCTCTCCGAAGAGCACAACCCCTCTTATTTGAGTTCTGTCGAGTTTAATACAGAACAACTTCATATTGATGCCGATATCAATAAAATGGCCGACTATGCCGATGTCTTAATCTTTGCAATTCCCTCTGCATTTATAGAAAGTGAACTTCAAAAATTAACGATTGATATTTCTTCTAAAATAATTATGTCAGCCGTCAAGGGAATTATTCCGGAATCTGGACTTTTAGTAGGCGAACATTTTCATCAAAAACAGGGCGTTGATTTAAACAATATTGTTGTTTTAGCAGGCCCCTGCCATGCAGAGGAAGTTGCTTTAGAGCGTCTTTCTTACATTACAATTGCTTGTGCAGACCTCGAAATTGCAAGCACTATTGCCGATCAATTTTCGAGCAACTACATAAGAACGAGTACAAATGACGACGTTGTGGGCGCAGAATTCGCGGCCATGCTCAAAAATATTTATGCCATCGCCGCTGGAATGGCGCACGGCTTAGGATACGGTGATAATTTTCAAAGTGTATTAATGAGCAACGCCACACGCGAGATGAAAAGATTCATTAAAAAAGCCCATAAAATGAAACGGAACATTAACGAGACCGTTTATTTGGGGGATTTATTGGTAACCTGCTACTCCTTATTTTCTAGAAATAGAATGTTTGGAAACATGATCGGGAAAGGCTACACCGTAAAATCTGCACAAATGGAAATGAGCATGATTGCCGAAGGCTATTATGCCACAAAAAGTGCTTATGAGATCAATCAGAGCAAGGAAACGCCGGCTCAAACCCCGATTATTGATACCGTTTATGAAATCTTATACATGCACAAAAACCCTAAAAAAGCGTTTAAAAAACTAACAGAGAAACTGAGTTAGTTTTAAGATTTTAAAACCCCTTTTAGCTTCATGAGTGGAATTTGTTGAAGTGCGTTTTCGTTAATCGTATTTTTTCTGAATTCAAATGCTTTTTCAAACAGTTTATTATCTTCAAAAAAAGAGACATTAAAAAGATTGTTTATAGATAAAACATCTTCTAGAAGCATTTCAATTTTTGCGTAACTTTTCGCGGGAAGCACCTCAATTTTTTTTCTAAAGGTGGCGGTTTTTTTGTCCTCAGAATAGCCCTTCGTTACAATAATTACCATTTCTAAATCTATGGATTTATCGTTGATGATGTACGCATTCCAATCATAGACTTTGTAGGTGTCATTATACTCATGCACAACGGCAATATATACGTCTTTTACTTCTGGAATCAGGATGTCTTTTTTCAAAATAACAGCTTATAAAGCACTTTTAAATTGCTCTAAAAAGCGCACATTATTTTCACTTAACAATCGGATATCACTAATTTGGTGTAAGAGCAATGCGATCCTGTCAATTCCCATACCAAAGGCAAAACCAGAATATTCTTTCGAGTCAATGCCACAATTTTCAAGGACATTTGGATCTACCATTCCACAGCCCATAATTTCTAACCAGCCCGTTCCTTTGGTCATTTTGTAATCTGTTTCTGTTTCTAATCCCCAGTACACATCCACTTCCGCACTTGGTTCTGTAAACGGAAAATAAGAAGGGCGCAATCTGATTTTTGATTTCCCAAAAAGCTCCGTTGTAAAATATTGGAGTGTTTGCTTTAGATCTGCAAAGCTGACATTTTTATCAATATATAAACCTTCTACTTGGTGGAAAAAACAGTGTGAACGCCCCGAAATAGCCTCATTTCTATAGACCCTTCCCGGAGAAATGGTTCGAATCGGAGGTTGGTTGTTTTCCATATAACGCACTTGTACTGAACTGGTGTGCGTTCGCAATAAAACATCAGGATCTGTTTGTATAAAAAAGGTGTCCTGCATATCTCTTGCCGGATGATATTCCGGTAAGTTTAAGGCCGTAAAATTATGCCAATCATCTTCAATTTCTGGACCTTCACTCACATTAAATCCAATCCTCGAGAAAATATCAATAATTTGATTTTTAACTAACGAAATCGGATGTCTAGCACCAACATTAAAGGGTTCGCCCGGACGTGACAAATCGCCAAAAAGAGACGCTTCACTTGAAGTGTTTTCTAAGGACGCCTTTAAAGAACTTACCTTTTCTTGAGCGGCACTCTTTAATTTATTGATCGCCTGTCCAAAGTCCTTTTTTTGTTCATTTGGAACCTCTTTAAAGCTTGCAAACAAATCATTCAAAAGTCCTTTTTTCCCAAGAAACTTAATACGAAATACTTCTAGTTCTTCTAAAGATTGTGTTGAGAAAGCTTCAGCCTCTTCTATAAGTTTATGGATCTTTTCTATCATGATAAAATTAAATAATGGCCAAATTTAAGAAAACTTAACTAATAAACTCCGCCTCAATAAAATAGTTTACTATCGCATCCTTCATCAGAATACTTTGTTCGCCAGCCTTTAGATTTGGCAAGGCTTCTTTTATGGTATAATGCGGCCAACCTTGATCATCGAAATAGTCAAACACATAATAGCCGTAAGGCTCTAAAAGTCGACAAATTGCAATATGCATCAGGTTGAGTTTTTCGTCTTTTTTAAAGGTTCGGTGAAGCTGTCCAAGTTCCTGTACACCAATGAGGTAGATGATGCCATCTAGGTCCAAAGGGTCGCCATCCGTAAATTGAGCGGATAGTTTTTTAACCACCTCTTCCCATCGTTTTTTAAGTTCTTCGTCTCGAGCCATAATTATTTCGTAAATTTAGGGTGTATTAAAATAGAAACGAAACATTTGAGTTGTTAAGTTAAGAATCATTGTTAATTTTGATAAATCATTTAAATTAAATACCATGGCGATCATTGATATTATTTTAGGCGCACTTATCCTTTACGGATTAATCAAAGGACTCTCTAAAGGGTTTTTTGTGGAGGTCACTTCTTTACTCGCTTTATTAGTGGGCGTGTATGGTGCCGTACATTTTAGTAATTATGCAGCGGAATTTTTGTCTGATCGTTTTGAATGGGGCGAAAAAACAATCAACATCACGGCTTTTGCGATTACATTTGTGGTGATTGTATTGGTAATTTCTCTTGCCGGCAAAGCACTGACCAAGCTTGCCGATTTTGCAGCCTTAGGAATTCTAAACAAATTATTAGGCGGCCTTTTTGGAGGGCTGAAGATCGCTTTAATCCTCAGCATCCTTTTATTGATTTTTAACACTTTAAATAAAACCATTCCCTTTGTCTCCGATGAAGAGATTGAAACGTCCATACTTTACAACCCAGTAAAGTCGTTAGCTCCCATGATTTTCCCAAATTTCATAAATGAAGAAACACCACTAGAGCTTCCGAATATTCTTAATTCCCCTGAAGATGCGAAATAATTTTAAGCCTAAGACAGGTCGTTAATACAGGCCTCAAAGCTATCATAAATATGCGCTTCCGGAATAAAATCTGGGATGATGTCAATACGTTCCATCATATACCGAGGTTGTTTCAATAGGTTTACAAACAGCACTTCTACTTTCTTCGTTTGCAGTTCTTGAATCATATCCTCCATGGCATAAAGCCCAGATTGGTCCATATACTGCATACGTTCCAAACGTAAAATCACAGTCCTTGCTGTGTCTGGAATTTGTTTATACAATTGCTGAAAATCAGAAGTCGATCCAAAAAACAAAGGTCCTTTGATGTGTTTGATAAACACCGACTCCTTTAAGTGCTCTGGAAAATTCTTTTCATCTGGCCAACTCTCTTCTTTTAAAACCTTTACATCGGAATATTCGGAAGTTAAATCGCCAATTTTTTTCATAAACATTAAACAAGCGATAATCAGGCCAATTCCCACAGCGAAAATTAAATCCCAAAACGTAGAGAGCAACAACACAACCAGCATGATTAATACTTCCGAACTTAATTTGAACGGGCCAAACGATAGATCTCTTGGCAAAGATGGTATTGCTTTCAGTCCTTTATAATCCATTACACCAATCCCTACGGTTATCAAAATTCCAGAGAGTACTGCGGTAGGAATTTTTGAAGCGATAGGACCTAAGGCCAATAAAACAAATAAGAGCATGACGCCGGCGATCATTCCAGAGAGTTTAGTTTTCCCCCCAGAATTTATATTTACAACCGTTCTGATGGTGGCTCCAGCGCCTGGAATCCCTCCAAACATAGACGCAATACTGTTTCCAATTCCTTGGCCAATAAGTTCCTTGTTTGGGTTGTGCTTTGTTTTGGTCATATTATCGGCCACAATACTTGTAAGTAAGGAGTCAATAGCACCTAACAACGCGAGCGTAAACCCTGTGAAAATATAAGGCGTAATGGTTGCTAATTTAAATTTAGTAAAAATTTCATATTGAAGAATGGGCAATCCGCTAGGAATTTCTTCGATGGGTTTATAATTCAATCCAAAGACGATGGCAATTCCTGACATGACCACCAATGCGACCAGCGTACTAGGCACCACAGTGGTAATGCGTTTAAATCCGTAAATAATAATAATAGTACCCAAAACTAGCAGCAGCTCCAACCAGTTGATATTTTGAAGTGCTCTTGGCATTAATTTTAGCGCACCGATCGTTCCCGACGCACTCTTAGAGGCTAATATTTCAGACTCTTTTTGGATATCGTCTTGCGATATTAAAGAGGCTCTATCAATGGTTTCTGTGAAATTTTCTAACACTAAGATGCCGTCTCCAGCTTCATCTTTTAAAATATTTTCAAGAATCACTTCTTCAGCTTGTGCCTTGAACTGATTGACATATTGCAAGTCTTCTTTTGGGTTGTACCCAAGAGAAGGTAAAATTTGAGTTAGTAAAATAATAACTCCAATGGCCGTCATGAATCCTGAAACTACGGGGTAAGGAATGTATTTAATGTACTTCCCTAAGCCCAGAACTCCTAAACCAATTTGAGAGAGCCCCGCAATTAAAAACACGGTTAATATGGCGGGTAGTGCAATTGATAAATCCCCATCATTGGCTGCTATAATTCCAGAAATCACCACCATACTCACGGCGGTCATTGGTGCCGTAGGGCCTGATATTTGAGTGCTGGTGCCGCCAAAAAGGGCTGCAAAAAAGCTAATAAAAATTGCGCCGTAAAGACCTGCGCTAGGGCCTAATCCAGAGGAGACTCCAAAAGCTAATGCCAGTGGTAATGCGACGACTCCAGCAGTGATGCCACCAAAAGCATCGCCTTTTAAGTTTGAAAAAAATTGTTTCATTGTAATAGTGTTAGATTAAAATTCGCAAAGTGAAGTTCTCTGTTTGTAAATACGGAATGTAATCTATGTAAACTTTGGAGGGGGCGATGTGTTTTCTAAATGAGTTTCACTTAGGTCTTTATTATAAAACATAAATGACAATGATTGATCTGTTCTAAATAAATGCGCATTTAGGAAATGCGTTTTGTAGAAATCAAGTTCTGCAAATTCTTTAACATCTTCGATGTCTTTTGTTTCAGTTTCTTGTTCTAGGGTAATAACAACCGTTGACACCTCATCATTTGAACTTAGAAGCACAAGAGTTGGCCCCATTATATTAAGTAGAAAAAAAAGGGAGTATAAGAATGCAAGCTGTTTTGTGATATTCATTGATTTTTATAGATAATTGTAAAGATAGAATAAAAAATGAAATGAAATTTTATATTTTTATTAAAGGGTCTTTAACTCAGAACTCGCCATCCAACCCGTTTCTCCATTGAGTAATTTTATTTTTGACCAGTCTCCGTTATAATTTTCAATCACCAAAACCTTGGTGCCTTCGTGGAGGGTAAAGGAGGTTTCTGCCCTAAGGTTTGGCTCAACCCTTACCTCTGTTTCTTTTGCAAAAACAATCGCTGGATGGGTGCTGCTGTCAAGGCTGTCTTTTTTAAACAATAAACTTAGAGAGATAAATAGTAAGATTAAAACCGCGCTACTTGAGATAAAAAACAATCGTTTTTTAGTTTCTGAATGAGAAAGGTAATATCCTAAAAATAGCGCTACAAAAAGAAAGACCAAGCCTACGCTTCGGGTGGCCCAACCGTCTACACTAAGGCTGTTGAGTGTGCTATTTATAAATTTTGAAACCCCACTTTCAGGAACTTCTTGTATGGCGTCAATCGTCATTTTTTGCGCATAGCCCAAGTTGTTTAGAATGTCCGTATCGTCTGGAGCTAACTGTAGCGCTTTTTCATAATAGAAAATACTCGGGCCAATTTCATTTAATTTATAATAACAATTAGCAAGATTAAAATAGAGCTCCGCAGAATGCTGATTGGATTCTAAGATAGAGTCATACCGATCGATGGCTTCTTTATAGTAGCCAGAATTGTAAAGGTCATTGGCTTGCTTAAACGACTCTGTGGTTTGTGAAAAACCAACCAAACACATCAACCAAAAAATAAGAAATTTTTTCATCTGTTTAATTTAATTGTTTGTCTAAAGCATTAATTACACTAGCGGCTTTGCCGTAGTCATTTTGCATATCAACCGTAGAAAGCGGAGTGTATCTTGCCAGCTCACAAGACGTTAAAAGCGCCATAAACCCCTCTAAGGTTTTGATGTTTACATTTTTATCTCCTAGTAATTCTTCAATTTTTTCTTTATTAAACTCACTGGTTTCTAAGCGTAACTTTGACTTTAAATAATTGTGAAGCGCCCGCTCAAGTGCGTTATAAAACACCTCTTTTTTACCTAAGGATTTTTTTGCTTCACTTAGATATTTTCGTGCCAATCGATTTGTTTTCCGAATTTTATTTCCGGTCACATCCAAGGCGCGCGTCATTCGGTTTCTAACCAATAACATAATAAGCGGAATCAATAAGAAAGGGCCTAACAATAAGAGCCAAAACAAGGTGGAATTAAAAAACGGTTTGGATTGAATTGGCTGAAAACTTGTGGTTGTTTTGAAAGAACTGAATTGATTCAAATTTGGGGTGATAACGTTTTCAGTGCCGGCTCCTGGAGTGTTGTTATTTGTGCTGCTTGCGCTCACAGGCCCCTCATTGACCTCTATAATGAGCCGTTCTGAAGTTAATGTTTTATAGCGTTTTGTTTTTAAATCAAAATAAGAAAAGGACACGTTAGGAATCGGATAACTCCCCTGGTAATTTGGCACCACCGTATAGGTGTCGCTAATGCTTCCTTGCATGCCCGACGTTCTTGTTTTTACGTTTTCGGAGTGTTCCGGCTCATAGACCTCTAGTGCGCTAGGAAGCACCAATTTTGGAAGTCTAAAGAGTTTTAAATTTCCTTTTCCTGATACACTGACTTTTAATTCAAGCGCCTCAGTGGCCTTCAGAGTTTGTTTATTGGTTGATAATTTAAAATCAAAACTTCCAACGGCTCCAGAAAAGCCTTCTGGTTTTCCATTTTCAGGGAGGGCTTTCACATTAATGGTTCGATTTCCACTTGCGACGGTTCTATTCACCGTGCTCATAAAACTTCTTCCAAAAACATCGCGCCTTTTTGAGGGAACCTCAACAGTTATATCAAGAGATAACGGTTCAATAGTTAATTTTCCTGTTTTTTGAGGGTATAAAACGGTTTTTCTAAGGATTGCATAGCGGTAATCTTCTCCTTTATAGGTGCCTTGTTGAATATCCACTCCCTTTACATCAATATTTTGACTCCAAAAATCACTGTACCTCGGGTTGTCTATTTCTCGCCAGTTTCTTACCCCGGTGCCCTGAGCAACATAGAGCTTGTAAACCACAGTGATCCCTTCGTTTAAATACGGATTTGTGTTTGAAATCTCAGCGACCAAGTGAATGTTTTCTGAAGCAATATAATCAGGATCGTTGGGGTCTTTTGGCTTATCAATTGCAGCGGTGACCGTAATTTTTATTGGAAGCGTTTTATAGGTTTCCCCATCGATTTCAATGGTGGCCTGACCAATAGTAAAATCTCCTCTTTTTTTTGGTGCTAAAAAATAACTATAACTTTTTGAAAACGAACGCGTTCCATTTATCCAAGAATTATTAATGGATTGACTGGGTCCACCAACCACTGTAAAGTTTTGAAAACTCGGCGGCTCAAAATCATCTCCGTCGGTGTTCATAGTAAAATCGACTCGAAGACGTTCATTGATTCCGAGTTGTTTTTTACTCACTTTTGCATCAAAGGATACCTGTGCCGAAAGGATTCCGGACATAAAAAATGTAAGTAAAAGTATGTTCAGTTTCATTCCCTACCAGTCTTTTTCTGTTTTAACTTTGACACCTTTTGTTTTAGAGGCATTCATTTTTTCTTGTACCTTTTTCTCCTCATTATTCATCGCTTCAAGTAAATTTTTTACTTGTTGTGGCGATAGTTTTCCAGGCTGTTGTTGCGGTTGACCCTTGTCATCTTTAGGGTCTTTATTTTTCTGATCGCCTTTATCGTCTTTGGGTTTTCCGTCTTCATCTTCCTTATCGTCTCCTTCGTTTTTGTCTTCGTCTTCGTCCCCTTTGTCTTTGTTTTTTTCGTCCTTATCTTTTTTCTCGTCGCTGTCGTCTTTCTCGTCTTTGTTCTCGTCCTTATCTTTATCCTTGTCCTCGTCGTCACCATCCCCATCGCCGTCACCTTGTTCTTTGGCACATTCTTGAGCGAGGGCTAAATTGTAGCGGCTTTCATCGTCAGAAGGATTATTTCTTAAGGCATTTTTAAAAGCTGAAACGGCTTCCTTACATCGCTTTTGTTGCATTAAAATATTACCAATATTATGATACGCTTTGTGTTTTTCAGGTTTTGAACTGCTGTTCTCTACAGCTTCTAAATGGCGCAGCAGTGCTTCGTCATAAAGCTCAGAATTATAATAAGCGTTTCCTAAATTAAAAGAGCCTGTGGCGTTATTTTGTTTTGTTGAAACCGCCAAGCGGTATTTTTTTTCCGCTTCTATAAAATCTTCCTCTACGATCGAATTTCCTTCAAATACATAATCATTGGATTCAGACAATTGAAGATCCACTTCTTGAGCAGCCCCAGCAAATACCGACATAAAAAACAATAATACGAAGGCGTAAGAACTCAACACAGGTATTGATTGTCGGACTTTAAAACCCCAATTTTTCAGTATGTTATTTAAGTACTTCATAGGTTTTCGTTAAATAAATTCAGGCGTTTTAGCCAAGCTGTTTTTCGTTCTAAAAACAAAATATCTAAAATTAAAAAGAACAAGCCAAATCCTAAAAACCATTGAAATTGATCTTTGTATTCTGCAAACTCTTTAGCTTCAAACTCTTTTTTGTCCATCTTATTCAGAATGTCCCGAATTTGTTCCACCACTACTGCAGTGGTGTTGCCGTCTATATATTCTCCTTTTGCTTCTGCGGCAATTAGCTTCAAGGTTTCTGTGTTAAGTTTTGTAATAACCGTCTCGTTATTTTTATCCTTTTTATAACTCATTACTACCCCATTTCGTTTCAGTGGGATGGGCCCTCCTTTTTCGCTTCCAACACCTATAGTGTATATTTTGATACCCTCTTCAGAAGCTGCTTCTGCAACTTCTACGCTGAGGTCGTTATGATCCTCTCCATCAGAAATGATGACCAACACTCTATTGGTTTGTTCCTCATCATCAAAATAATTTCGCGACAGTTGAATGGCCTCATCAATCGCAGTCCCTTGTGAGGAGAGCATATCGGTATTCATACTTTGTAAAAACATTTTTGCCGTTCCATAATCTGTTGTAATCGGCAGTTGTGGGAATGCTTTGCCGGCGTAGGCAATAATCCCGATGCGATCACTTGCCAAATTATTTATAATTTGTGTGACCAACTGTTTGGATTTCTCCAACCGATTGGGCGCCACATCTTCCGCAAGCATACTTTTTGAAACGTCAATAGCAAAAACAATATCCACGCCTTCGCGTTTGATGGTCTCAAGTTTTGTGCCAATTTTTGGATTGACCAAAGCAATCACAAAACACCCTATAGAAAGGGACAGCACACAAAATTTAAGGACCGATTTAAATACGGACTGATCTGGACTGAGCCGTTTCAAGGTGCTTGTGTTTCCAAACGTTTTCTGAACGCGTTTTTTCCAGAGAAGTGTCCACAGAAACACCACCACCATCACGGGGATGATGAGCAGCAGCCAAAACCATATTTTTTCTTCTAATTGATACATCTAAATAAAACTTCTAAATATTGTAAATCGCAATAAAAACTCAAACAACAATAAACCTAGGGCGATCCAAATTAAAGGTCTAAATTTTTCTTCATAATTATAAAACTTAAATTCTTCTACTTCTGTTTTTTCGAGCTTGTCAATCTCTTTATAAATTTCCTTTAATTTACGATTGTTGTTCGCTCTAAAATATTTTCCACCAGTAACCTCAGCAATTTCCTTTAAGAGTTCTTCATCGATTTCCACTTGAGCTTTTCCATACTGAAACACCCCATTTCGAATGGCTATTGGTGACAACGCCATGCCGTTGGTGCCCAACCCGATAGTGTATGTTTTAATGCCGTATTCGACGGCTAATTCACTGGCCGTTTGAGGGTCTATAAACCCAGCGTTGTTCACACCATCTGTCAAAAGAATGATAATTTTACTTTTTGCCTTGCTGTCTTTGATTCGATTTACGGCGGTTGCGAGCCCCATTCCAATGGCGGTCCCCCCTGTGATGATGGTATTGTATTTTATATCTTTTAACGACTGAAGGACAATGCTTTTGTCGCTAGTAATCGGTGTTTTCGTGTAGCTTTCTCCCGCATATTCTACAAGCCCAATTCGGTCGTTAGGACGCCCTTTGATAAAATCAGCAGCCACATTTTTTAGGGCTTCAAGCCGATTGGGCTTTAAATCTTTTGCCAACATACTCGCAGAAACATCAATCGCCATGACGATGTCAATGCCACGAGTTGTTTTTGTTTTGGAAGACACATCAACCGTTTGAGGGCGTGCAAGCGCCAAAACCACCAAAACAATCGCTGCCAGTCTGAGTCCAAATAAAGTATGTTTTAGCGTACTCCAAATTGTATTTCTTTGAAAGCCCTGCACACTTGAAATGCTTAATTGAGCCGTCTGTTTTTTGAGTTTCAGCACATACCAAAACACCAAGACAGGCACCAATAGCAGCAGCCATAAAAATTCTTTTTGAGTAAAATCGATTCCGTTAAACATTACTTTTCGCCTTCTGTTAGTTTAATTAGTTCGATAGAATTTAGAATACGCTCTATCATTTGATCGGCATATACATCCTCCTCTTTCCAAGTCAATATGACTTGTTGTAATAAATTGGGTGTCGAAAACCCTAAAATGATATATTCCCCTTTTACAAGCCTGTCTTCTATAAGAAACTCTGCGGTTCCAAACGTTTTAATTCCTTCTTGTCCGTTGGGTGTTATAAACTGTTCGTTGCGTGTGGTAATGTTTTTTGTGCCCTTTTTTTCAAAGGTGTCTAAGACGCCTTCTGCCACTTTTAAGACATCAATAGGAACTTCTTTTTCTTTGCCTTCTTCGTCTGATTCCGCAGCAAATTTAGAACTGTTTACAACCACATCAATTGGTGTGTTGACTCCTGCGTATGCAAAGGTGATCACTTGAACCTTGCCTTTCATTTCTTCAGGCAGTTCAACATTCTGACGTTCTAAAACTTCAGGTGTTGAAATAGTGATTCCTGGCGCGCCATATTCACTGGTCACCCAAGGCGTTTTTTCTAACAATAGTTTACTAGGATTTCTAAGTACGGTGTCTTTGACTTCAGTAAATCCAGAGCGGATCACAAGTGCTGTTAGTGCGATTAAAAGAACTCCAATAACGATGGCTACAATTTGTTTGATTCTTTTGCGCTTTTGTTGGCGTGCGAGTGCCTCACGGTATTCCAAATCTTTCAGTAACTCTTCTTCGGTAGGTTCGGGAAGTCCGTCTTTTACATGATCGATTTCTAGTTCGATGGTGCTTTTATCGAGTTTTGCGAGTTGAAAATCAGGTTTAGATTTAGCAAACTTCACCAAATCTGCACGTTTCAAAATGGTTTCTATATTCCGAATGGTATCTTTACTTAGCGTGATTTGATTGGCGGCCTCCAGTGTTTTTAAACGTGTCACCAATTCGTCTGTTGTACTTTCAAGTGATTGTTCGTACACCTTTTCATCGAGGTACTGTCTCAAAATTAAGGTCAGATCAGAATAGTACGTTTTAACCTCTTCATTTTCAAAATAACGCTCTTCATCTAATTTTTCAAGGGCTAGTTTGGCACGCTCATAAGGCGGGAGCGCTGCAATTTTTTCGGCTTCGGTCAATGGTTTCTTGCGCCAAATAAACCAGTATAATACACCGCCAACGAGTGATAATATAAGTAGAATAAGCGCAAGCGTCCCCCATATACTCGAGCGATGTTTTTCAACTGCTATAAGCGGTTTGATATCAAAAAGCTTTTGCTTAGTCGTATCGACTACCACCGTATTTACTTGTACTTGTAAAGAATCTGTAAAAAAGATTTTGTCCCCAATAATGATTTTTTGTTTTGGAATGGTATAAACTCCAGAATCAAATTGAGTCAGACCATAGGTCTTTGTCAGTTGATAATACCCCTCTTTTTTGGTAGTATCAATTGCGTAACTGTTGATCATTTCAAGGGGCTGAAACGTTTGTTCTTCTGAGAATACCACGAGTGTGGTGGAGTCTGTTTTTACTTGTATTTTATAAAATAATTCAGCACCAATTTTTATAGCGGTCGAATCGATACTAGAGGACACTTGCCCATAGCCCACAAGAGAAAAGAGCATACAGCAAACACTCAAAAGTAAATTTTGAATGGAGCTGTGTTTTATGGTGATATCTATCTTCATGTATTGTTTATCCGCGTTGTTTAAAATAGCCCAATAATTTTTTTACATAACTTTCATCTACTCTGCAATCGAGTGCGCCTGCGCCAGATTTTTTAAAGCTATCCGAGAAATAATGAAGCTTGGTTTGGTAATTTTCTTGGTACTTTTTACGCACCGTTTTTGAGGCCGTATTGACCAAAAATGAGGCCCCAGTTTCTTGATCTTCCATTTGTACCATTCCTAAATTTGGAATTTCAGCTTCGTATTTGTCATAAACGCGGATCCCGGTGATGTCGTGTTTTCCAGAAGCGATTTTCAAATTGTGTTGATATTCTTCCGTCATAAAATCAGAAAGTAAAAATACAATGGCTTTCTTTTTCATCACATTCGACAAAAACTTTAAAGCTTCCGCGATGTTCGTAAGTTTACTTTTAGGTTCAAACTCAATCAATTCTCTAATAATTCTCAATACATGAGAACGTCCTTTTTTAGGAGGGATGTACAATTCAATTCCATCCGAGAATAAAATCAATCCAATTTTATCATTATTTTGTGTGGCCGAAAACGCCAGTGTTGCGGCAATTTCAGTTACAATTTCATTTTTAAATTGCGCTTCGGTTCCAAATAATTTGGATCCCGACACATCAACCATTAACATCATGGTCAGTTCGCGTTCTTCTTCAAATACTTTAATGTGTGGCTCGTTGCAGCGCGCGGTGACGTTCCAGTCAATATTTCGTACATCATCACCATACTGATAGGGTCTCACTTCAGAAAAGGTCATTCCACGGCCTTTGAAAGTCGAGTGGTACTCGCCCCCAAACACATGGTCGGACAACCGCCGTGTTTTGATCTCTATTTTCCGAACTTTTTTAAGTAATTCCTTGGTATCCATTTGATAAGTGTACTGTTAGTTGTGTTTGATTTGTAAATCAAACAATAAAGTCACTACGAATTAAGGCACCTCAATGACATTGACAATTTTACTGATAATGTCTTCGGATGTTATATTTTCTGCTTCCGCTTCATAGGTAATTCCGATACGGTGACGCAGTACATCATAGACGATTGCACGCACATCTTCGGGGATGACATAGCCACGACGTTTGATAAACGCATAGCATTTAGCTGCCGTTGCCAGGTTGATACTTCCCCTTGGAGAAGCCCCAAAAGAAATTAAGGGTTTGAGTTCTGCCAAGCGGTATTTTTCTGGATAACGCGTTGCAAATACGATGTCTAAAATATATTTTTCAATTTTCTCATCCATATAAACCTCTCTGACGGCTGCCTGTGCACTCAAAATTTGTGCAACGGTGACGACGGGTTTTATTTTTTCGAACGTGCCTTTTAGATTTGCTCTTACAATTTGCTGTTCGTCTTCAATTTTTGGATAATCAATGATTGTTTTTAACATGAAACGATCCACTTGTGCTTCAGGAAGTGGGTAGGTTCCTTCTTGTTCCACAGGATTTTGGGTAGCCATTACAAGAAAGGGTTTGTCCAATATAAAGGTTTCATCGCCAATGGTGACTTGTTTTTCTTGCATTGCTTCTAAGAGCGCAGACTGTACTTTTGCCGGCGCACGGTTGATTTCATCTGCCAGTACAAAGTTGGCGAATATAGGTCCTTTTTTGATGGTAAAATCATTGGCCTTAATGTTGTAAATCATGGTTCCTACCACATCGGCAGGCAAGAGGTCTGGTGTGAATTGTATTCGACTGAAACTTCCCGCAACCGCTTGCGACAAGGTGTTGATGGCAAGTGTTTTGGCAAGTCCAGGAACGCCTTCTAAAAGAATATGACCTTGCCCTAAAAGTCCAATAAGTAAACGTTCAACCATGTGTTTTTGTCCGACGATTACTTTGCCCATCTCCATTGTAAGCAAGTCTACAAAAGCACTCTCTTTTTCAATTTTTTTATTTATTGACGCGATGTCAACAGGGGTGTTATTTTCTTCCATTGTGATAATTTAAAAAATTGTATTTGGGTTCAAAAAATTATGTTACGCAATTTGTTAAAATATTTCCGTTCACCTTGTTAATAATTGGTTAAAACTTAAGTTCATTTTATAGGATAATGAAAGATTGTTTGTTAATTTTAGATCCCAATCCATAAAAATGAATAAAAGTAACTTTTCAAAAATTATTGCAGGCACCATGTCTTGGGGTGCTTGGGGCAAAAAGTTCAATCCAAATCAGATGCAACGAATGATTGAAACTATGGTTGATTTGGGCATCAGTTCATTTGACCATGCAGATATTTATGGCGGCTATACGACGGAGTCTGCTTTTGGAACAGCGTTTTCTAAAACAGCGATTGCGCGCTCAAAAGTTCAATTTATTTCTAAATGCGGAATTCAATTGATGGGTTCAAACCGTCCAAACGAACTCAAACATTACGATTGTTCAAAAGACTATATCATTTTTTCTGCGGAGGCGTCGCTGAAGCATCTAAATACGGAGTATTTAGATTTGCTTTTACTTCACCGCCCCAGTCCGTTGATGCATCCTTATGAGGTTATGGAGGCTGTTGAGCAATTAAAAAAAGAAGGTAAAATCATTAGCTTTGGGGTGTCTAATTTCACACCTTCACAAGTCGATCTTTTGTCAAGCGAAGTGGTGGTTGATGTGAATCAAATTGAGTTTTCGGCAGTGCAACATCAAGCACTGTTTGATGGACGTTTGGAGCAGATGCTAACACATAAAATGACTCCGATGGCGTGGGCGCCTTTAGGTAAGATTTTCAGTACTCAAACGACGTCTCAAAAAAAACGTATTTTAGAACAAATAGAACTGTTGACGACCAAATACAATGCTTCTCCAGACCAGTTGTTGCTGGCTTGGATTTTAAAGCATCCCTCGGGGATTCACCCTGTGATAGGGAGTACAAATTTAAAACGCATTAAGGCGGCTTCGAAAGCTGTTTCTATACATTTAACAACTCAAGATTGGTTTAAAATATTGGAGGCGAGTCAAGGTTACGAAGTCCCCTAAAACAAAAAAAATGATTAATAAACGACTTCTTATTAAAAACCTACTCGCGCATAATGACGAGAGCAGTTTTTATGATAAAAAGTTAAAAATTAACATCAGTAGTAAAGAGGGCAAAGCAAAGTTTTTGAAACATATTTGTGCGCTATCGAATAGCAATCCGAACAACAATTCGTACATCGTGATTGGGGTGGACGATCAGTACAGCCATATTATTGGGGTTGATTTTTTTGATGATAGTAAGATTCAAAATTTGATCAATGCTTATTTAAGCCATCCGCCGGTGATCCAATATGAAAACATTCCGTTTCCGCATCTAAACGATGATAAGGTAGTGGGTCTGGTGACGATTCGCCCGAAAGAAACACAAGAAATTACGTCGCTTCGTAAAAATATTTGGAAGTATTATGGAGGCAACGTGTTTTTTAGAGAAGGGAGCATGAGCATGCCAAAGGTGTTTGACATTGAATTAACGGATTCCAATTCTGAAATTGTGGCGTCTATTGAGGCGCATTCCCAAAACAACATTCAATATACTTTGGATGGGGTGTTTGATTTTATGGCACAACGGAAAGATTACGATCCAAAATACAAGGTTTTTAAAGAATATTTTGTGATGTGTTGGTCTGGCAAAAAAAAGACTATTAACACTCAAACGTTTTATTCGCGGGTGGATATTGCGTTGATTAATGAACAGGTGCGTTTGTTTTACTCGACTTTGGATGCGGTTGAGATTTCTTATGACAATGATTCTTTTAAAGTTATTGAATATGTGAATCTTGGTTTAAACGGCCAAAATACGTATTACCAATTAGAAGAAACGACCATTACTTTTGGGAACAATGCGATTTACAATATCGATTCTCAATTGCTTTTTAAGCCACCTCAATACGATAAAAAAATTCTGCACCATATTTTTAATGCGAACAACGCACTTATGGATCGCCTGAAACAGGGGGTCGTGTTAACAGCAGCGCAGCTCAAAGATTTAAAAAATGTCCCTGCTACTTATCTCATTTGTTACTTTAATGGTTTTGAAGAAGCGCTGACACAGCTCCAAGCCGCAAAGCCACTGTTGTATAAACATAGCGACGAAGTATATGCACTTTACAAAGAAAGTATGCGGATTTTAAGGAAGGCGAAGTATAGTTAGGGGAGTTGCGCTTTGGAGCTACCTCCACGCTTAGCGTGGTGGTAGCTGGGTAAAATAATTATAAGTTAAAGCACTTTTTTTATTCTTCTATATTTTTATTTAACGCTTGATTAGAGGAGTTATAAAATGATTTTATCATTTTATGCAAAACATCAAACTCATCTTTTTGGATATTTTTATCCTTAATTTTATTAATTTCTTTGAATCGTTTTTTTATCAAGTGACCAAACCTTATGTGTTCTCTTGTAAGTGTTTCGTTAAAACTTTTTTCACTTGAATAAATAGAAGCTATAATATCTTGTTTAGTTCTGTTTTTATGAATCTCTTTGAGGTTTGTAAACATTAAATCTGAATTGATGTTTTTATTGAAAATATTGGAAGCATCAAGTTTTGATTTCAATTCATTTTTTCTAATATTAAGCTCTGTATCTGACACTAACTCTTCGTAAATCAAATAGTCATCATAAGAACCTTTTTTAGTAACTGCTTTAAAAAGAATACAACAAATGTCAATAAAAATTAAAAAGAGAGCTAGAAATAAAGTTATAGTCTTAATGTCTTTATTTTTCGGATTGTTTTTTAATGTTGCTAATGCATGTCTTTTTGCAAGATAATCGTTTGATAATTTTAGATTATTTTTTAATGTATCTCTTGATTGTTGAATAGCTAATGTTTGTGAATTATATGTTGATATTTTTGTGCTATCTATGATCCACTGTCGGTTTCGTTCGTCTGTAAGTCTATTACGGATATTTCTTTTATTGCGTGCTGAAATACCATCACCTCGAACTCCAGAACCAATATTTCCATCAATTTCCCCCGACAATTTATTGTCATATTCAGCTATTCGTTCATTTATTTCTCGTTTATATTCGCTAGCATTTTCAACCAAAGGATTAACCATGTCTTGAATTCTTGTTACGTCAATTAGAGCAAGGCTATCAATTTTTCTTTCTTCAATTTTTCTTTCTTCTGCAAGTCGTTGCTCTATTGACTCTGTAAAAACCCCTTGTATTAGAGGGTCTGACACCATTAAGCCCACTCCAATAGCAAATATTAAACGAGTAATAAAAACAATTGAAAATAAATCATTCTTAATGGAATTAGATTTCCTAAAAGTTGCCACAATATATCTATCAATTATAAAAATTATTCCTGCCCAAATTATTGCAAGAATAGGATATACAAATTTCGGTAGTTCCAAAGTTGTAGAAGCATATAGCATACCAATAAAAGCAAATGTTGTTGGAATCAAAACAAGCGCACCAATCCAAGCGTGTTTTATCCTTTCGGATTTTCCACATTGAAAAGTATCAGAATATTGACCTTCATTGTCAAGGATATTTGAGTTAGAACCTGAGCACCAAATAAGAAATTTGTAGATAATATTTTTCATAAACTGTTAAATTTGTGGTGGCGCAAGCATTCTGCTTGTGCACATTAAGAATTCACAGTAAAATAATATCGTAAGCTTGGTTAAATTGCTTATTGAAGATTTAGACTTGGGTCTGAATCGAAGTTAAATTTATAAAAAAAATCACGCGTATCCAAGGATATACGTGATTTTAATGGTTCTGAATTTCTATTTCAACGTGTACGTCTTTTTTAATACCTCTGTTAACTCAGAAGGCTCGGCTCTGTTTCGGTAGTCGGCATCTAGAAAGGCATAAATTATTTTACCATCTTGATCAATGATGTAAGTCGCTGCTAAGGGCAGTTCGTTGGATGCATCGCCATTGAAGTCCATGATGTTAAAGAATTTTGCGTATATCTCAGCCAGCTCATCTGTTAATTTAAAGACGATGCCATATGCTTGTGCGACCTTGTTTCCAACATCACTCAAGACTTCAAATTTTAAATCGTGTTTTTCGGAGGTGTTTAAAGATTTATCTGGCAATTCTGGGGTTAATGCAATGAGTTGCGCGCCATTTGTTTTGAAATTTGGTAACTCCTGTTGGAGCTGTTGAAGTGTGATGTTGCAATACGGACACCAACCGCCTCTGTACCATGTTAAAACAACCTTCCTTTTTTTCAAATATTCATACAAATCGACGGTTTCTCCCAGTGCATTGGTGAGTTTAAAATTCGGAGCGGTATCTCCAACTTTTAAGGTGTTTTCCAAGACTCCACTCTCCATAACGGATTCAATTCCTTCTTTGAAAACCTTTTTTGTGGTTGCGTCCGTTTTTAGTTGAGAGGCTTCTTTTTTGGCATCTAACAGTGATTTTAAGGACTCTTGATTTGCATCCATAGGGGTGGTTTTTTCAATTTGTTCTGGAGCTGTATCCGTGCTGGTATTGTTTTGTTTGTCTGTTTTACACGATACAACTAAGAGCGCGGCGATGAGGGTATTTAGTAAAATAGTTTTCATAGGGGGTGTTTGTGGTTTTTGATTTGCCATATGTTTTGGCCAACGTCTAGCCCTTTTTTTGTTCAGGAATTAAAGTATCCATTAAAGCCATATTAATGTAATAATTTGTCTTTCCGAGTTTAAATTTATAAATCACTTTGTCCTTTGATAATTTATTCAAATATTTGGAAGCAGTTACACGACTAACCCCTAAGTCTTTCTGTAAAAATTCTATTTTAGTATAGGGCTGTTTGAATAAATGGTTGAGTAATTCTTGACTATAAAACTTGTAATTGTTACGCAATATATTTTTCATCGTCATCATTTCTTTCTTGATGTCGTTCACTAAACGAATGGTGTCATAGGCGGTTTCTTCTACAGCAGATACCATATATAAAAGCCATGCCTCCCAATTGTTATTATCACGTACGTCTTGTAATTTTTGGTAATACGCCATCTTGTTGCGAATTATAAATCGACTCAAATAGAGAATCGGAATATCCAATAAATCATTTAATACCAAATACAGAATATTGAGGATTCTCCCTGTTCTTCCATTTCCATCATAAAACGGATGAATACTTTCAAATTGAAAATGTATGATTGCCATTTTTACAATCGGATCGAGGTCTGTAAGCGTATTGTCATTAATAAATAGCTCAAGGTTCTCCATTAGCTCCTTAATATCTTTAGCACTTTGTGGAGGTTCATAAATCACCTCTCCTGTTTGTTGATTCTTCAAGTTGGTGCCGGGTATTTTACGCAGTCCAGCATTATTGTTCTCCAGAATTTCTTGGATTTCAATAATATTATTAGTTGATATTATTTTTTGTTTTGAAACAATTGAAAACCCGCGTTTTATCGCTGCAATATAATTTTGTACTTCTTTCGCTGCAGGAGAAACATACTTTTCAAATCCTAATGAACTCTTGTACAATTCATCATGAGTCGTCACAATATTCTCTACTTCAGAACTATCTTTGGCCTCTTGCAAGGTTAAAGTATTGATTAATATTTCTTGTTTAGGAATCGTTTGGGCAACCCCTTTCAATTCTGCTAGAGCACGGTGGGCGCCAGCTAGTTTTTTTAAAACTACTTTGGTTTCTAGATCGTTATCATACGGTAAATAAGATGGTTTCCAACTCATGTCAATATTGTTTATAATTCTATACACATTGTTAACAACGCGTAAAGAATTAGCTATTTTCTTTACACGTTTTACAAATATACAATATTTCGTGTAAAGATTTCTTAATTTTCTTTACACGTTTTTGGTGATGTGCAAGCATATTGCTGGGGCTAAATAAATTCAAGGGATAATCTATTGTTTTCATAGGTGTGTCTTATACGTTATTAATTCCTATTTTTTTATCTAGTGAATTCCAATATTCTTCTTTGTTATTGAATTCTATTAATTTTTTATTCAACTCAACATATTTTTTGGATGTTTTGTCAACTTTTAAAATCGGTAAAATAATTCTTGCCCGTTGGAAGTCAATCTGTCCATAAACATCGAAAAAACCACCTACTAGACTGTCTAGTATATATTCATGCCATTGCTTATTTATAATTACTTTCTGATACAGCTTGTCTTTTAAGCCAAATGGAACGGGTCCAGAAATGGTTAATAACCTTTTGAGTATGTTTTCATTACTGTAGTCGCCAATCAAATTACCCCAAGCTTCATTTACAGTTTCTGAGTCCTCAAAAAAGTCAACCCATAACGAGTATTCAATTTGTTCTCTTTGAAGTGTCTGTTCACCTTTTAAGTGATTTTTGTAATGATCCCACATTTGGCCTTTTCCATAGCTACTCATCTTATTGAAGTTCATGCTTAATTGAAGTGTGACTCCGTATTCTGGGTTTTGGTCAAACAATTGTAAAGTTAAATCAAGCTTTTGGTCAACATCTAAACTTTTGTCTTGCCACCAAATAAAATCAGCGATATCGCTTCCATTATTTTCGGACAGCTTATGCTTCAATATGTATTCTTCTATTGTTTTCATACCTTATCCTTATTATTATTTTTGCAATACATTCCCGACTCTTCCACTGTTCGAAGTGCTTTTAGCTCTACATCATTATAGCTTTTGTGTTTGCCCCATTTAAAGAGTTTTTCAAAAAAGGGCAACAACTTACTGTCTCTAATCTGTTGAAGGAAATACGCTTCGTGTTCTTTTTCTTTGATACCCATATCATACAAGTCTTTGTCGTACTCTGTGATCCCCGCTTCATGAAAATAAACCATCATCACGAAGTATTCACACACATTGCCGCTTTCCAGTTTACCGGCAAAAAACAAGGGCATGAACCACCCAATGACATAACAGCTAATCGCAATGGTTTTTCCTATGATATAATATTTCAGCTCATAGAATTTTGAAACAGGAATGTCATAGAGCCTCATAATTTTTAAGACTTGCGCCCGGTGGTGCCATTCGTCGTCTTCTATCTGTTTCAGCTCCGCCTTTTCTGTTTTTTTCTTTGCAGCCCCTGCATTTCCGATATAGGCCAAAGCGGCGGCTTTTTCAGCGGAGTATGCACGTTGAAGGGATCTGACAAGTTTGGGGTGTTCTAGTTTCATAAATGAGAGTACTTAACGACTGTATTTCGGAACTCTTTAGAGGTCTCTCACATGATGAGGTACGTCCAAATGGATCCTATTTACAGGATTAATAATTCACAGTAAACTAATATCGTAAGCTTGGTTAAATTGCTTATTGAAGATTTAGACCTAGGGGTTAAAATCAAGGATAAATTTAAGAAAATAAATTGAATGCTTCCAAATAAACTAAAATTTTAACAGTTCAGAGCTAAACAAAAAAAAGCCACAACCAGAGGCTGTGACTTTTATAATAGATAGTATTAAGTTGCTTACAAATCGAACTTAATCCCTTGTGCCAAAGGCAATTCATCAGAATAGTTAATCGTATTTGTTTGACGTCGCATGTACACTTTCCATGCATCAGAACCAGACTCACGTCCGCCTCCTGTTTCTTTTTCACCACCAAAAGCACCACCAATTTCAGCTCCAGAAGTTCCAATGTTTACATTGGCAATTCCACAGTCAGAACCTGCATAAGACAAGAACTTTTCAGCCTCTTTAAGCTCGTTGGTCATAATCGCAGAAGACAAGCCTTGCGCCACACCGTTTTGTTTTTGGATGGCATTTTCTACCGCCCCAGAATATTTCATTAAATATAAAATCGGTGCAAACGTTTCATGCTGTACAATCTCATAATGGTTCTCAGCTTCAATAATTGCGGGCTTCACATAACAGCCACTTTCATAACCTTCACCTTCTAAAACACCTCCATCAACCAATACAGTACCGCCTTCAGCTTTTGCTTTTTCAATCGCCGCTAAATACGTATTTACAGAATCATGATCGATTAATGGCCCAATATGGTTCTTTTCATCCAAAGGATTTCCGATGGTTAATTGCCCATAAGCACCTACAATCGCATCCCTTACTTTATCATATACAGACTCGTGAATAATCAGTCGTCGTGTAGAAGTACAACGCTGTCCACAAGTTCCTACCGCACCAAAAATAGCACCAGGCACCACCACTTTTAAATCGGCAGTTGGTGTGATAATAATCGCATTGTTACCCCCCAATTCTAATAACGATTTTCCAAAACGTTGGGCAACCGTAGCACCTACAATTCTTCCCATTCTTGTAGAACCCGTCGCAGACACCAAAGGCACTCTGGTATCCGTCGTCATCATTTCACCCACTTTGTAATCTCCATTGATGATTGAAGAAATACCTTCAGGTAAGTTATTTTCTTTTAAAATTTCAGCAATAATATTCTGACAAGCAATAGAACATAAAGGTGCTTTTTCAGAACCTTTCCATACACATACATCGCCACAGATCCATGCCAAAGCCGTATTCCAAGCCCAAACAGCCACTGGAAAATTAAACGCAGAGATAATGCCCACCACTCCAATTGGGTGCCATTGCTCTCTCATCACGTGGCCAGGACGCTCAGAAGGAATCGTTTGTCCGTTTAATTGTCGAGACAATCCAACCGCAAAATCACAAATATCAATCATTTCTTGAACCTCTCCGTAGCCTTCTTGAAGGGATTTCCCCATTTCATAAGAAACCAATTTCCCGAGGGGTTCTTTTAAATCTCTTAGCTTATTTCCAAACTGACGCACAATTTCGCCACGCTGAGGAGCAGGCATGGTTCGCCACTCCGGGTATGCAGCCGTTGCCGCCGCCATCACTGCTTCATAATCTTCTTGAGAAGTGCAAACCACACTTCCAATTTTTTTACCATCTACAGGAGAAAAACTATCGATGCTAGGCCCGTTAGAAAAACTATTTGCGCCCGTGGACGTTCCTAAATTTATGTCTTTTACACCAAGAGCATCCAGTGCTTCTTGGATTTTAAAATCAGTTGAGTTTGTGTTCATTTGTGTCGTTTTTAAAGTCGTTTCAAGTTGCGAATATAATAATTTTACACCCACTTTAATGCTAATTATTCAATCATTTCCAATTGCAAAAGGGAGCGTTGCTGAGATTGGAATTATAATATTTTAGGTCGCCTGTCACTTCGTCTCCGAGCCAATCGGGTTTGGAAAATTTTTCGTCCTCTGAACCCAGTTCAACTTCTGCCATCACCAAGCCTTTGTTGTCTCCGGAAAACTCATCGACTTCAAACAAATGATTTCCTACCACAACCTCATAGCGAGTTTTGCTAATAATGGTTTTCTCACACAGTTTGAGAAGTGCTTCCGCTTCTGTTTTAGAGATTTCTTTTTCCCATTCAAACCGACTAAGACCGCTTTCATTACTTTTCCCTTTCACAGTGATAAAACCAGTTTGATCGGTGAGTCGAATTCTGACAGACCGCTCTGGATCGGAATTTAGATACCCTTGGGTCATCGTGATTATTGAGGACGCCTCCGCACGATAGGCGTCGGAGCTTACCAAAAATTTACGTTCGATTTCAATCATAAAAAAATAGATAGCAATTAGAAACCCTAAATTTACAGTAAGTCAAACGATTTATCAATACAAAAAAGGAAACAACTTGTGGAAATGCTTAAATCTCCTTTGTGTGAATGGCTAGAAAATGTGGAACAATTTCTCTGGTTTGCTAAGATTTCACCCTGAGAAGACAGTCAATATATAAATATTCGTAAAAATCACAGTTTGATAGAGGACTATTGACGGTGCTTTAGTAATTTTGAACGCAATTAAATGTATTTAAGCAATGTCCACACAGCCAAAAATTACCAGGTTTAATCAAAATGTATTATCAAAATATCAAATATACAACAGTATATTTATGACCCTGCCGTTTGATTCCATTACCAAAACAGGCGCATTGTTGCCCCTTTTTTTTGAGACCTGTCAAAAAGGCTTTGCTAAAAATGAAGATCCTACAGCGATTGTAGATTCATTTTTTAAAAAATACCAAGCCCGCCGCTCCCCTAAAAGTCAAATCAATTTACTGTTTCGTTTTATTCAGTACATAGAACGTCAAGTGGTGTTGTTTGATGCCATTGAAGATGCTGCGTTCCCTATTGTAAACAATATGGACGGGATTGGAACCTTGCGAAGTTTAAAAGAAACGGCTACCGCTGAAAATAAATTAGAAATTCTTCAGAAGTATCTAGAAGAATTTAAAGTGCGTATTGTGCTCACGGCGCATCCCACACAATTTTACCCTGGTTCTGTATTGGGGATCATCACCGATTTGACAGAAGCCATTCGCGAAAATGATTTATTTCGTATCAACGAACTGTTAGCACAACTCGGTAAAACCCCTTTCTTTAAACAAACCAAACCAACGCCCTACGACGAAGCGGTCAGCTTAATTTGGTATTTAGAACACGTATTCTACAAGTCTTTTGGGACCGTTTATGATTACATTCAACAAAACATTTTTGACGGGAAACATATTGACAACGACATTATTAACATTGGTTTTTGGCCCGGAGGCGACAGAGATGGCAATCCTTTTGTGACCCCAGAAATCACCCTCAAAGTGGCTGCGAGACTTCGTGAAACGATCATAAAAAACTACTACCGAGATCTGCGCATGCTTAAAAGAAAATTATCTTTTGCGGGTGTTGAAGAGCGTGTAGTGGCGTTAGAGGCGGAGCTTTATAAGATTATAACGAATAAAAAATCGAGCCTAACAGTCGATTATTTAACAGCAGAGTTAAAAGACATTAAAGAGGTTATTATTGAAAAACACCAGTCGCTCTATGTTTCTGAGGTGAACAGTCTGTTAAATAAGATTCATTTATTTGGATTTCATTTTTCTACTCTAGACATCCGTCAAGACAGTCGCGAACACGCCAAAGTGTTTAATGATATGGTAGATGTGGTGATAGAAAGTGGGAGCGATGTATTTCCTACAAACTACCACAGCTTAGCAGAAAACAAGCAGGTTGAAATACTTTCTAAAATCAAAGGCTCTGTGGATTTGTCATTAATTTCAGATGCGGATACGTTGAAGGCTCTCAAAACAATGGAAGCCATAAAATCCATCCAGCACACAAACGGAGAAAAAGCTGCCAACCGCTATATTATAAGCAACAACCAAACCACCCTTCATGTGATGCAATTGTATGCCATGCTTAAGTTGGTTGCGTTTCAAGAGGAATTAACGATAGATGTAGCGCCTCTTTTTGAAACGATCACCGATTTAGAAAATGCACCTTCTGTGATGGAAGACCTGTATTCGAACCCAAATTATAGAGCCCATTTAAAAGCACGTGGCAACAGACAAACCATTATGCTTGGATTTAGTGACGGCACAAAAGATGGTGGCTATTTAATGGCCAATTGGGCTATTTACAAAGCAAAAGAATTGCTAACCGAGATGTCTCGAAAATTTGACATTACCGTAATTTTCTTTGACGGTCGTGGAGGACCACCTGCAAGAGGTGGTGGAAAAACACATAATTTTTATGCGTCTTTAGGACCTACAATCGAGGATAAAGAAGTGCAGCTTACCATACAAGGACAAACGATCAGTTCAAATTTTGGAACCTTAGATTCCTCACAATACAACCTTGAACAATTGATCAGTTCGGGAATACATAACAGTCTTAGTGATAAAGACCTTACAATGACCCCTGAAAACAGAGAAGTCATGACGCAGTTGTCTAAATTGAGTTATGAGGCCTATGTTGATTTTAAAGCCCATCCGAAGTTTATTTCTTACTTAGAACACATGAGTACTTTGAAGTTTTATGCGAAAACCAATATTGGGAGTCGCCCATCCAAACGAGGCAAAGCAGAAGGCTTGGTGTTTGAAGATTTACGTGCCATTCCATTTGTAGGATCCTGGAGTCAATTGAAGCAAAATGTCCCCGGATTTTTTGGAGTGGGAACCGCCCTTAAACATTATGAAGACATTGGCGAATTTGACAAAGCTCAACACTTGTTTCAAACCTCTGATTTTTTCAAAACCTTGATCGAAAACAGCATGATGTCCTTGTCTAAATCTTTCTTTGATTTGACAAAATACATGTCTGAAGATCCAGAATACGGCGAATTTTGGAATGTCATTTATAGCGAATACATCACCACAAAACGATTGTTATTAAAACTAACGGGCTATACTGAGCTAATGGAAGAAGAGCCTGCTGGGAAAGCCTCTATTTCTGTAAGAGAATCAATTGTATTGCCGTTATTAACGATCCAACAATATGCTTTAAAGAAAATACAGGAACTTGAAAAAGAAGAGCCTAGAGATGAAGCTCAAATAGAAACGTATGAGAAAATTGTCATGCGCTCTTTATTTGGGAACATTAATGCGAGCCGAAACTCTGCATAAAATCAAAATTTATATTAAATTAAAAAGCCTCTAAAAATATTTTAGAGGCTTTTTGTTGACTAGTTTAAAATAAGTGGTTAGTGCTCATTTAACCTGAAATCGGGATAAGCATCCATTTTATGTTCGTGTGCATCAAGCCCTTCGAGCTCTTCGCGTTCCGACACTCTAATACCCACTGTTTTCTTTAAGGTGTATATAATAATAAAAGAGGTTGCGACACAAAATGCGCCGTAACATAGAACCCCTATAAGTTGCACTAAAAATTGATCAAAGCCTGCCTTGGCTCCAAAAAGTCCCACCGCTAAAGTTCCCCAAATTCCACAAATAAGGTGTACCGCAATGGCACCTACGGGATCGTCTAACTTTATTTTATCGACCAAGCTCACGGCAATCACAATGAGTGCTCCAGCAACAGCCCCAATGACAATCGCGTTTCCTGGACTCATCTGATCGGCACCCGCCGTAATCCCTACAAGACCTCCCAAAATTCCATTTAGAAACATTGTTAAATCTAAGTTTTTGTGTAACAGTGTTGAGGTAATCATCGCGATGACGCCACCCGCAGCAGCAGCCAAACAAGTGGTTACCAATGTTAAGGACGTTGCTTCTGGATCTGCAGACAAGACAGAGCCGCCGTTAAAGCCAAACCATCCTAACCAAAGAATAAGAACCCCAGCCGTTGCTAATGGAATGCTGTGTCCAGGAATTGCCTGAGGCTTTCCGTTGTTAAATTTTCCAATACGTGAGCCTAAAAGGTAAACAGCCACTAAAGCAGCCCATCCACCCACAGAGTGTACAAGTGTAGATCCTGCAAAATCATAAAAGCCTTCGGCTTCTCCAATAGTTAATGAGGATAAAAATCCACCACCCCATTGCCAAGATCCCGCAATTGGATACACGAATCCTACATAGAAGACCGTGAAAATCATAAATGCGCCAATTTTCATGCGCTCTGCGACAGCACCCGAAACAATAGTGGCAGCTGTTGCTGCAAACATGCCCTGGAATAAGAAGTCGGTCCAATAGGTATAGCCTTCGTTATATGCCAAGTCAAAAGAACCGTCTGCTAAAGGGGCATCCAATCCAAATCCTGCAAATCCAAGGACGCCATTAAAATCGCCTGGATACATTAAGTTAAAGCCGACGACATAATAAAGTAAAAGTCCCGCGGTGATAATAAAGATGTTTTTAAATAAAATATTAATCGTATTTTTTTGACGCGTAAGTCCGATTTCGAGAAAGGCAAACCCCGTATGCATAAAAAAGACGAGTGCCGTACAGATCATCATCCATACGTTATTGATTGTAAGTAATTCCATTGTTGTTATTTTAATGTGTTTCCGCCTTTTTCGCCGGTTCTAATTCTATATACTTCATCGACCTGTGATACAAAGATTTTTCCATCGCCAACCTCTCCTGTTGAGGCAGCTGTTAGGATGGCTTTGATTGTTACCTCTTCAAAATCGTCGTTTACGACAATAGATAAGTAACGTCTTTGAATATCACTCGTGCTGTAAGAAACACCTCTATACACATGACCTTCTTTTTCGTTCCCCAGGCCTGTAACGTCCCAATAGGAAAAGAAATTGACACCGACCTCGTGCAGTGCTTTTTTGACACCAGAAAACTTAGATTTTCTAATGATTGCCTCTACTTTTTTCATTGAATTAATTTTTAGTTTGTCCTCAAAAGTAATTAAAAACAAAGAACCCCCTAAAAATTAAGGGGGTGTGTATAATATTTTTATTATATTAATAAAATTACCCCATTTATAATAAAGGTATGATAGGTTTGTTGATGAAAACAACTAAAAAATAAAAACCCCAGAAGCGCGAGCCCCCAGGGTTTTTAACACAAACTAAAAATCACAAACTTATTTTTAATTTTTTGAGAGCTTTTTAATGCTAAGTATTATATTGAAGTTAGTCTTGACCTCTTTCTCTTTTACCGGGATATGCAATAGATCCATGCTCAGAAATATCAAGTCCAGCAACTTCTTCTTCTTCAGTAACTCGTAATCCAACAGTCTTCTTAAGGATTCCAAATACTATAAAGGAAAGTACAACAGCCCAAACAGCGTATGCTAATCCTCCGGTAAGTTGCGCAACAAGTTGATCGGTTACACCTCCGTTGAATAATCCAATTTTAGTGTCGCCGTCTACACCCCAAAGTCCAACAACGATGGTTCCCCAGAATCCAACGACTCCGTGAACAGAAGCAGCTCCAATAGCATCATCAATCTTAAGTTTCTTTTCGATAAATTCGATAGAGAATACAACGATGATACCACCAATAAGTCCGGCTAAAACAGCACCACCAGCCGTCATGTTTCCACAACCTGCAGTAATACTGACCAATCCAGCTAACGCACCATTTAAAGATTGCGCTAAATTTGGCTTACCGTACCAGATCCAAGTCGTGATAAGCGCGCCTAAGGCACCTGCTGCAGCAGCAAGATTCGTGATCAACACCACTGTTGAAGCGGTAACCGCATCGTCTCCACCCCAAGCAAGTTGAGATCCACCGTTAAAACCAAACCATCCCAACCAAAGGATAAACACCCCTAAGGTTGCTAATATCTGGTTGTGTCCTGGAATAGGCATTACTTTTCCGTTTACGTATTTTCCAATTCTAGGGCCTACCATATAAGCAGCGACTAAAGCAGCAAAACCACCGACAGCATGCACGATTGAAGAACCAGCGAAGTCAATAAAATCGAGCTCAGTCAACCAGCCTGATCCTTGCCATTGCCATCCACCTGCAATTGGGTAGATAATAGCAGTCATGACGATTGAAAAGATAATGTATGTTGAGTACTTTGTTCTTCCAGCAATTGCTCCAGAAACAATCGTTGCAGCAGTTGCGGCAAACATTGTTTGGAAGAATAAATCAGCGCCTTCACCTTGCATAATTCCACTCCAGAAGAACCAACCATTGGTCGTGTCTCCGTACATGAGTGAGTATCCTACAAACCAGTAGGTAAGAGATCCTACAGCAATATCAAGCAAATTTTTCATTGCGATATTCACTGCATTTTTTGAACGTGTCATTCCTGATTCTACTAAAGTAAAACCTGCCTGCATGAAGAATACTAAGATACCAGCGATAAGCATCCATAACATTCCCATATCGTCTTTGATAGCACTAGCAAGATTCTCAACCGCAGCGGCATCTTGAATTACTAGAGGTAAGTTGTTAATTAAATGTGACATAAATTATATATTTTGATTGGTTAATATTGGTCCTAGAAAGAATAAATAGCGGCAACAGTAAATGCTGCTAAGCTCTTAGAAGCAACACCGTCAGTATCAACATATGGTTCGTTATCAGACCATGAATCTAATCTTACTTCTGGCTTAATTGTTAAGTTCTCAATAGTGTAGCTTCCTGTTAAGGTTGTAGCAAAAACACTTGGTAAATCATCAACATCTTTTGCGTGAAGTCCAAAAAGTTCACCTCTTAATCCTATAGAGAAAGATTCAGATGTTGCTAACTGTGGGTAAAGTGCAGCTCCGTAAAAACCAGCATCGTTGCTCGTTTGGTAAGCACCATTGATTCCTAAGAAAAAAGATTCAGATAAATCAAATCCACCTGTATAATCAACTTCGAAACCTAATACAGAATCATTGTCATAATAAAGGTTTAAATATTGACCTGCATAACCCAATTGAGCTCCAAGTCCATAATCACCAGTTGCATTGTTGTTTTCATCTGTAGGATTCATAACAGCTAACATTAAGCTGAAATCTTCACCTAAAGCAAAATCAGCTTTTAACCCAACATGAGAAAAAGGACCGCTTGAGAATAAATAAGAAGTACTGTAGTTAAAATTTCCAGCAGCTGAAATCACTTCATAGCCTAAGAAAGTATTAAAACGACCAACTGTTAAGGTTGTGTTTTCACTTACATTCCAGTAAGCATACAGTTGGTTGAGGTTGTAACCTCCAACAGCAGCATCAGCTCTTGGGCCGAAAACGACATCAGCAACAACTCCAGTTTTTTCACCTTCATAGCTAAGAACCACATTGGCCATTCCTAAAGCAAATCCAGTTTCATCAGCAAATGAAGTTCCAAAAGAGCCAGAAGCATCATCTGAAGCAGTCAAGTAGCTTTGGTAATAAGCATCAACAGTACCCGATACGGATAATTTAGGGGCATCGTCCTGTGCGTTTAGAGACAAAGCTCCGATGAAGGCAACAGCACTTAAAATAATTTTTTTCATAATAGTTAATTTTAGTAGTTAATAATTTTAGTTAACGGCTCAAAACTAACAATAAATGATATACACCCCTAAAAAATAAAGGGTTTAAGTCTTATTTTTATGTAATAATTATTTTAACCCCCTTAATTTTGGGGGTATTGTAATTATATTTATAATATTTTTGATATTTCAATAGTGCGTTGCTTTTGTGCGATTGCTTTTTGCGGTTTGGAACCCCTAGGTTCGCGGGAAAGAAAAGCAACCAATTTCCCCGTTGATTATTCGATAGCCTAACAAGTCTTTAATTGTTCAAAATGCATTTATAGGAACTCTAAATCGGAATTTCGAAAAAGTGATTTGGTTTTTTTCTAAATAGACTTATACTAATTATATTACATGCTTATTAAGGTTAACCAGAAACAATTTTAAGTATGTTAAAAAAGCAAGGACTTTATTTACCGGAATTTGAACACGATAATTGTGGTGCAGGATTTATATGTAGTTTGACGGGCAAACGTTCGAATGATATCATTCACAAAGCATTAGAAATTTTAGTAAAACTAGAACATAGAGGTGCAGTGAGTTCTGATGGTGTGACTGGCGATGGCGCAGGGATTCTTATCGATATTCCTCATAAATTTTTCAAAACATTCTGTGAGTTTGAATTGCCAGAAGCTGGAGACTATGCAGTGAGTAATGTGTTTTTACCTAGAAAAGAAAATCAAAGAACCTACTGTACAGAGATTTTTGAAGCCGAAATAAAAAAACAAGGATTGCATATTTTAGGCTGGAGAGAAGTCCCTGTTAATAGCGATGTTTTAGGAGAAATCGCCAAAACAACAGAGCCTTTTGTAAAGCAAGTATTTATCAGCAAATCAGACCCAAAACAAACGGAGTTTGATTTTAACCTCAAATTGTTCGCTGCAAGAAAAATCTCAGAACACACCATATATGACTCAAAACTATCAGAGTCAAAATTCTTTTACCTTCCAAGTCTTTCTACCAAAATTATCATATTCAAAGGGCTGCTAAAACCAGAGCATATCAACGAATATTACCTGGATCTTTTTAACACGGCTTTAGACACCCGATTGGCTTTGGTACACCAACGTTTTTCAACCAATACCTTCCCAACTTGGGATTTGGCACAACCATTCCGCTATATATGTCACAATGGAGAAATCAATACCTTAAGAGGAAATGTCTCTCGCATGTTTTCGAGAGAAGAAATCATAAAAAGTGATGCCTTTGGCGACGACATCAAAAAAATTATTCCTACAATTCTGAAAGGAAAATCCGATTCAGCAACCTTAGACATGGTCGTTGAATTATTATTAATGACGGGACGTTCACTTCCTGAAGTGATGATGATGCTAGTCCCAGAAGCATGGGAGAAAAACCCAGACATGTCCGATTCCAAAAAGGCATTCTACGAATACAACTCCTGTCAAATGGAACCGTGGGATGGCCCTGCATCCATACCCTTCACCGATGGAAATTTCATTGGTGCCGTGTTAGACCGAAATGGTTTAAGACCTTCCCGCTATACAGTAACTAAAGACGGAAATGTGATCATGTCTTCGGAAACAGGTGTCGTAGATATTGAACCTGAAGACGTAGAATTCCACGGACGACTGGAGCCGGGGAAAATGTTTTTGGTGGACATGAACGAAGGACGCATCGTCAATGATGAAGAAATCAAGGAAAAAATTGCAGCCAAACAACCCTATAGAAAATGGTTGAACGAAAACTTAGTACACTTAAAAGACATCTCAGCTAAAAAAGGCCCTATTCAATATGAGGAAGTAGACTTAAAGAAACGAGAAGTTGCTTTCGGTTACACCAAAGAGGACATAAATACCATCATCCGCCCAATGGCACAGCTCGGAAAAGAACCGATTGGTTCTATGGGGAGCGATACGCCAATTGCTATTTTGTCCGAACGCCCTCAACTGATTTACAATTATTTCAAGCAAATATTCGCGCAAGTCACCAACCCACCTTTAGATGGAATTCGTGAAGAGCTAATCACCGATATTAGTTTAACCCTAGGGAGCGACACCAATATTTTTGATTGCAACTCCGAGGCTTGTAAAAAACTAAAAATTCAAAACCCCGTAATTTCAAAGCACGATTTAGATAAAATCAGAAATTACGACACCAACCCGAACTTCAAAGTAGAATCCATTTCTATGTTGTACGAAGTCAATCGCGGCTTAAACGAATTGGAAAGTGCCCTTGAAACCTTGGTTTCTAAAGCATCTAAAGCAATCGATGAAGGGGCAAACATCATCATTCTATCCGATCGATTTGTAGATGAAAATCACGCACCAATACCAGCCCTTTTAGCCTGTTCTTATGTGAACCATGCGCTTCATAAACTCAACAAACGCTCAAGAATTAGTTTGATCATCGAATCCGCAGAACCAAGAGAAGTGCATCATTTTGCTCTCTTATTCGGATTTGGCGCCAGTGCAGTAAACCCATACATCGTTAATGAAATTGTTGAAAAACAAATCAAAGACTCTGACATTACAGATTTAGAATACCTCACAGCCATCAAGAATTACAACAAAGCCATCGGAAAAGGCATCTTGAAAGTGATGAATAAAATCGGAATTTCTACCTTAAACTCCTACCGTGGGTCTCAATTATTTGAGTGTGTAGGAATCAACACAAACACCGTAGAAAAATATTTCCCAAACACGCCTACCCGAATTCAAGGAATTGGTTTGATGGAAATTGAAAAAGAAATTGTCAAACGTCACAAAAGAGCCTTCAACCCAAACATTGAATCGGACATTGAAATTGGCGGTGAATACAGATGGCGTCGTGGTCAGGAAAAACACATGTTTAATCCACTGACCGTCGCGAAGCTTCAAGAATCGGTTCGTACCAACAAAGCATCGACTTTTAAAGAATATTCAGAGCTTGTCGACAACCAGTCAAAACGCTTGATGACCATTAGAGGTCTGTTTGAATTTGATCAATTTGATCCTATTTCGATTGATGAGGTAGAGCCTTGGACCGAAATCGTAAAGCGATTCAAAACAGGTGCCATGTCTTACGGATCTATTAGTAAAGAAGCCCATGAAAACTTAGCGGTAGCTATGAATAGAATTGGTGGGAAAAGTAATTCAGGTGAAGGCGGAGAAGACGAAGATCGCTTCTATAAAAATGCACAAGGCGACTGGAGAAACTCGGCCATCAAACAAGTTGCTTCTGGACGATTTGGAGTTACTTCCAACTACCTCACAAGTGCCAATGAAATTCAAATAAAAATTGCACAAGGCGCAAAACCTGGCGAAGGCGGTCAATTGCCCGGTCCAAAAGTAAATCGTGAAATTGCGAAAACAAGAAACTCAACGCCTTATGTTGGATTGATCTCACCACCACCACACCACGATATTTATTCGATCGAAGATTTATCCCAACTCATATACGACGTAAAATCAGCCAACAGAGCAGCGCGAATTAATGTCAAATTAGTCTCTGAAATTGGAGTAGGAACCGTCGCTGCAGGCGTCGCAAAAGCAAAAGCAGACGTTATATTGGTTTCTGGTTTTGATGGTGGAACAGGTGCTTCGCCTCTCACCTCGTTAAAACATTGTGGACTTCCCTGGGAACTTGGAATTGCAGAAGCACAACAAACATTGGTGATGAACAATTTGAGAAATCGAATTGTTTTGGAATGTGATGGACAATTAAAAACCGGTCGTGATGTCGCGATTGCATGTCTCTTAGGAGCTGAAGAATTTGGTTTTGCAACCGCTCCTTTAGTCGCTTCGGGTTGTATTATGATGCGTGTGTGTCATTTGAATACATGTCCCGTAGGAATTGCAACTCAAAATCCCGATCTGCGTAAAAAATTCAAAGGCAAACCAGAACATGTTGTGAACTATATGTATTTCGTCGCACAAGAATTGCGTGAGATCATGGCGCAACTAGGGTTTAAAACCGTGGATGAAATGGTAGGTCAGGTTCAAAAATTGAATCGCAATAAAGCGATAGAACATTACAAAGCTTCAGGCATTGATTTAACACCAATCTTACATAAAGTAGATGTAGCAGAAGATGTAAAATTATACAACACTGAGCAGCAAGATCACAACCTCGATGTCCATTTAGATTTCAAAATAATCAAACAAGCGCATCAAGGAATTTTTAGAAGACAACGCACTCATTTGAAGCTTCCAATAACCAATATTGACAGAGCAGTAGGCGCGATTTTAAGTAACGAAATCTCTAAAATTTACGGCGCCGATGGCTTGCCTCACGACACCATAAACATAGACTTTAACGGATCTGCAGGACAAAGTTTTGGAGCCTTTACTACTAAAGGGGTGACCATGACGGTTCATGGAAATACAAACGATTATCTCGGAAAAGGATTGTCGGGCGCAAAACTCATCATCAAAGTTCCAGAAACAAGTACCATTATTCCAGAAGATAACATCATCACAGGGAATGTAACGCTTTATGGCGCGACCGCTGGAGAAGTGTATATCAACGGAAAAGCAGGCGAACGTTTTTGTGTGCGTAACTCAGGAGCCAAAGCCGTTGTAGAAGGAATTGGCGACCATGGCTGTGAGTACATGACTGGCGGTATTGCGGTGATTCTTGGAAGCGTCGGAAGAAATTTTGGAGCTGGAATGAGTGGCGGTGTTGCTTATGTTTTAGATGCGGACAACACATTCACTAAAAATTGTAATGGTGAAGATTTAAATATCGACCCTATTGAACTTCAGGAAGACGTGAATCAATTACGAACATTAATCGAAAATCATTTTGTGGCAACGTCAAGTCCATTAGCAAAACGCTTTTTAGAAAATTGGGAAGCAACGCTTCCTAAATTCAAAAAAGTACTGCCAGAAGAATACAGACAGGCGTTAATAAGATTAGAAAAAGAACAACTAGAAACAGTTTAAGGATGGGAAAGATCACAGGATTTTTAGAGTTTGAGCGTCAGGATGAAACCTATGAAGCGCCAAAAGAAAGAATAAAAAATTACAAGGAATTTACAATTCCATTAGAAGAATCGAAATTAAAAGACCAAGGTGCACGCTGTATGGATTGCGGAATTCCGTTTTGTCACAGTGGTTGTCCTTTGGGGAATTTAATTCCAGATTTCAACGATAAAGTTTACAAAGGGAAATGGAAAGAAGCGGCTGAGATTTTACACTCCACCAATAATTTTCCAGAATTTACAGGGAGATTATGTCCAGCACCTTGTGAAGAAGCCTGTGTTTTAGGAATCAATGAAGATCCTGTAAGCATCGAAAATATCGAAAAAAACATTGTTGAAACCGCCTTTACAGAAGGCTGGATTACAGCAAAACCACCCAAAGTAAGAACCGACAAAACCGTTGCTGTCATTGGTTCTGGTCCTGCGGGACTTGCCGCGGCGCAACAACTAAATAGAGCAGGTCATACCGTCACTGTTTTTGAACGCGATAAAAAAGTGGGTGGCTTATTACGCTATGGAATTCCAGATTTCAAAATGGAAAAAAATGTTATTGACCGTCGTGTGAACGTTTTAAAAGAAGAAGGCATTGTCTTTAAAACCGATGCGCATGTAGGTAAAAATTTAGATGCAAACCAGTTAAAAGCCGATTTTGATGCCTTGGTATTATGTGGGGGTGCAACCGTCAAACGAAACATTCCAATTCCAGGGGCAGAGCTGAAAGGTGTGTATCAAGCCATGGAGTTTTTAAAACTAAACAATCAATATGTAGATGGTTTGGTGGATTTTAAAGACATCCTCTCTGCTAAAGACAAAAATGTCATTGTCATTGGAGGAGGAGATACAGGCTCCGATTGTATTGGAACGTCCAACCGTCATGGAGCAACCTCCGTTACGAATTTCGAGATTTTAACGAAACCAACCGAAGGACGTCCCGCAAATCAACCGTGGCCCTATTGGCCGATGAAGCTCAAAACAACTTCTTCTCACCAAGAAGGCGTAGAGCGGTTTTTTAGTATTTCGACCAAAGAATTTATTGGAGATGATAAAGGCAACTTAAAAGCATTAAAAACCGTTGAGGTCGAATGGATTTTTAGAAAAGGCGAACGTCCAGAATTAAAAGAAGTTCCAAACTCAGAAAAACTTTGGGATTGTGATTTAGTATTATTAGCGCTCGGATTTACAGGAGCTGAAAAAACACTGGCAGATCAATTTGGCTTAGAAATGGATTTTAGAACCAACATCAAAGCGACTACAAAAGATTATGTAACAAATGTACCAGGCATATTTGCAGCAGGGGACATGCGACGTGGACAATCCTTAATTGTGTGGGCCATATCTGAAGGAAGACAGGCAGCACACCATGTAGACACCTATTTGATGGGCAGTTCGGCATTGCCTTTAAAAGATGACAGTGATTTACCACGAGTTTAATATTATTTTTGGGCACTGAACGTCATACAATATGAGTGGTAATTAGCTTATATACAGTAAATTATACATAACTATAAACAGTTGAGTTTAGATCAATTAAAGAGATGTAATCCACGCTAAATATGTAAAAATATAATTTCGATACTTCTAAGGTATAAAAACGATAATGAAACGAGCATACTAAAATTATTATCACCCAATGGAATGACTAAAAGTGAACAGCATGTGACCTTTTAAAAATAATAGATATAGACAGATGAAACCATTAAATAAATACAGCCGAGCAGTCACTCAAGACCCAACGCAACCTGCAGCACAAGCCATGCTACATGCGATTGGACTCACCAAAGAGGATTTCGAAAAACCCTTGGTTGGGATCGCCAGTACAGGCTATGAAGGCAACCCCTGTAATATGCACCTTAACGACTTAGCGAAGCTGGTCAAAGAAGGCACGCTAAACAAAGAGGTTATTGGGCTTATTTTCAATACGATTGGAGTAAGTGACGGAATTTCAATGGGAACCCCAGGGATGCGTTTTTCCTTACCCTCTCGAGATATTATTGCAGATTCTATGGAAACTGTCGTTCAAGCGATGAGCTACGACGGTTTGATCACAGTCGTTGGTTGTGATAAAAATATGCCAGGCGCCTTAATGGCAATGATTCGTGTGGACAAACCGTCCATTTTAGTATATGGAGGTACGATTGATTCTGGCTGTCATAATGGGAAAAAATTAGATGTTGTTTCAGCATTTGAAGCATGGGGAAGTAAAGTCGCAGGCACCATGTCTGAATCTGAGTTTGACCAAATTGTGGAGAAAGCCTGTCCTGGAGCCGGTGCTTGTGGAGGTATGTACACCGCCAATACAATGGCGTCAGCCATTGAAGCACTTGGAATGACCCTCCCTTTTAATTCTTCCAATCCTGCAACGGGCGAAGAAAAAAAGAAGGAAGCCGTCAAAGCAGGTGAAGCCATGCGCTTATTACTAGAAAAAGATATCAAACCCTCAGATGTCATCACAAAAAAATCGCTTGAAAATGCCATTCGACTTGTGACAATTCTTGGAGGTTCTACCAATGCAGTCCTGCATTTTTTAGCGATTGCCAGAGCCGCTCAAATAAAATTCACGCTTGAAGATTTTCAAAGAATCAGTGATAGCACACCTTTTTTAGCCGACCTAAAACCAAGTGGAAAATACTTAATGGAAGATGTGCACCACGTTGGAGGAATTCCAGCAGTGATGAAATACTTATTAAATAAAGGCTTACTTCACGGAGACTGTTTAACCGTAACCGGAAAAACAATTGCTGAAAATTTAGCAGAAGTACAAGACTTATCAGAAGGTCAAGATGTCATCAGAACCATTGAAGAACCCATTAAAGCCTCAGGACATTTACGCATGCTTTATGGAAATTTAGCCACGGAAGGAAGTGTTGCTAAAATTACTGGAAAAGAAGGCTTGAAATTTAGAGGTCCTGCCAAAGTTTTTGAAGGGGAATACGATGCCAATGACGGTATTAGAGACGGAAAAGTCAACAAAGGCGATGTCGTTGTCATTCGTTACGAAGGTCCTAAAGGAGGCCCAGGAATGCCAGAAATGTTAAAACCAACTGCCGCCATTATGGGTGCTGGTTTAGGAAAAGATGTGGCTTTGATCACTGACGGACGTTTTTCAGGAGGGACACACGGATTTGTTGTGGGTCATATTACGCCTGAAGCACAAGAAGGCGGCGCAATTGCTTTGGTAAAAGATGGGGATATAATCACCATTGATGCCGAAACAAACTCAATACTTTTGGAAGTTTCTGACACAGAGCTTCAAGAACGAAAAACACAATGGAATGCACCCGCCTTAAAAGTATCAAGAGGCGTACTATACAAATATGCAAGAACAGTTTCGTCGGCATCTGAAGGATGTGTAACCGATGAATTTTAAATTATAATTATGGAAACACTAACCTCCAAACAAAAGCAATACTTAGAGCAACCGAAAGAACGTATTTCAGGGAGCGAAGCCATTGTAAGATGTTTATTAGCCGAAGGTGTAGAGATCTTATATGGCTACCCTGGTGGGGCTATTATGCCAGTTTATGATGAGCTCTATAAATATGAAGGGGAAATAAAACATGTCCTTACAAGACACGAACAATGTGCAGCACATGCCGCTCAAGGCTATGCGCGTATTTCTGGAAAAGTAGGCGTTGCCATGGCCACTTCGGGACCCGGCGCAACCAACTTAGTCACAGGAATCGCAGATGCACAAATAGATTCAACACCCATTGTTTGTATCACAGGGCAAGTGCCTTCGCATTTATTGGGAAGTGACGCTTTTCAAGAAACCGACATTGTTGGAATTTCAACCCCCGTCACCAAGTGGAATCACCAAGTTACAAAAGCATCTCAAATCCCTGAGATCATTGCGCGTGCATTTTACATTGCAAGAAGCGGACGTCCAGGGCCTGTTTTAATTGACATCACAAAGGATGCTCAGTTTGAAGAATTTGATTTTCAATACAAAAAATGTACAGGCGTTCGTAGTTATGTGCCAGTTCCAGAAACGGATGAAGGCTCTGTCGCTGCGGCTGCTGCAATCATAAATGCTGCTAAAAAACCAATGATTGTTTGGGGTCAAGGCGTGATTCTTAGTAAAGCCGAAGAAGTATTGAAGGCTGTGGTAGAAAAAGCAGGAATCCCTGCCGCATGGACTATTTTGGGTGCTTCTGCAATTCCAACGTCACACCCATTAAATATTGGAATGGTGGGGATGCATGGAAATTATGCTCCCAATGTACTTACCAATGAGTGTGATGTATTGATTGCGATTGGAATGCGATTTGACGATCGTGTGACAGGAAAATTGGACGAGTATGCCACCCAAGCTAAAATCATTCATTTTGAAATTGATCCATCAGAAATTGACAAAAACGTAAAAACAGATGTCGCAGTTTTAGGCGATGCTAAAACGAGTTTGACAAAATTATTGACCTTACTAAACACCAATTCACATCCAGAATGGTTAAAAAAGTTCAATGATTTATATGATATTGAATACGATAAAGTCATCAAAAACGACCTTCATCCAACAACTGAAGGCCTTACGATGGGCGAGGTGCTTAAAGAAATAAACATTCAAACCAAAGGCGAAGCGGCCATTGTTTCGGATGTGGGTCAACACCAAATGATTGCTTGTCGTTATGCCGACTTTAACGTGAGTAAAAGTAATATTACATCCGGTGGACTCGGAACTATGGGCTTCGCATTACCAGCAGCGATTGGCGCGAAGATGGCAGCTCCAGACAGAGAAGTCGTTGCGATTATTGGCGATGGTGGCTATCAAATGACCATCCAAGAATTAGGTACTATTTTTCAGAACAAAGTTCCCGTAAAAATAGTCGTCTTGAACAATGAGTTTTTAGGGATGGTACGCCAATGGCAACAACTGTTTTTTGACAAACGTTATGCCTCCACCGAAATGGTGAATCCTAATTTTGTAGCCATCGCACAAGGCTATTATATAGAAGCACAAAAAGTAACCAAACGGGAAGACCTTGCGTCGGCAGTAAAAGATATGATTGCCAGTGACGAGCCTTATTTCTTAGAGGTTTGTGTAGAAAAAGAAAACAATGTATTTCCAATGGTTCCTTCGGGAGCATCGGTTTCAGACATAAGATTAGAATAAGAATGGGAACAGAAAAACAACTTTATACAATTTCGATATATACCGAAAACAATATCGGATTGCTCAATCGAATTTCAGCAATTTTCCAGAGAAGACACATCAATATTGAAAGTATCAACACCTCTGTTTCTGAAATTGAAGGCGTATCACGATTCACTATTTTGGTGAATATGGACGAAGATCAAATTAAAAAAATCCTAGGTCAAATTGAAAAACAAGTGGAGGTCATTAAAGCCTATTACCACACCGATGAAGATACGATTTATCAAGAGTCTTGTTTGTTCAAAATTAAATCCGATTTATTATTTGAAGAGCGTCAAATTCAAAACATCATCAAAGAAAGCAATGCACGAATCGTCACTGTAAACAAAGAATTTTTTGTCCTCGAAAAATCAGGACGTCGCAGTGAATTAGAGCTTTTACACAGAGAATTAAATGCCTTCGGGATCATGCAATTTGTACGATCTGGACGCATTGCAATAACTAAAGAAAAATTAAAAATAACGGAAATGCTAAACGCATTCAAAAACTAACTAAAATGGCAAATTATTTTAACACCTTAACATTAAGAGAAAAATTAGAGCAATTAGGGAAATGTCGTTTTATGGACGCTTCAGAATTTGAAGACGGAGTAAAAGCATTAAAAGGCAAGAAAATTGTTATTGTAGGCTGTGGAGCCCAAGGTTTAAACCAAGGTTTAAACATGAGAGATTCTGGTTTAGATATTTCTTATTCACTAAGACAAGCTGCTATAGATCAAAAAAGAGACTCGTATGTAAATGCAACGTCAAACAATTTTAAAGTAGGAACCTACGAAGAATTATTGCCAACGGCAGATGTCGTTATTAACTTAACACCAGATAAGCAACATACAAACGTGGTGAAAACAATTATGCCTTTATTAAAAAAAGGAGCCACATTATCGTATTCTCATGGTTTTAATATTGTTGAAGAGGGGATGCAAATTCGTGAAGATTTAACAGTAATCATGGTAGCGCCAAAATGTCCTGGATCCGAAGTTAGAGAAGAATATAAAAGAGGATTTGGAGTGCCAACATTAACTGCTGTTCATCCAGAAAATGATCCAGAAGGCAAAGGATGGGCACAAGCCAAAGCTTATGCAGTTGCCACAGGTGGTCATAGAGCAGGCGTATTGGAATCGTCATTTGTTGCCGAAGTTAAAAGTGATTTAATGGGAGAGCAAACTATTTTATGTGGTTTGTTACAAACAGGAGCGATTTTATCTTTTGATAAAATGGTAGCCGAAGGAATTAATGCAGGTTATGCCGCTAAATTAATTCAGTATGGCTGGGAAACTGTAACCGAAGCGTTAAAACATGGTGGAATCACGAATATGATGGACAGATTGTCGAACCCTGCCAAAGTAGAAGCGTTTAGACTTTCTGAAGAATTAAAAGATATTATGCGTCCATTGTTCCAAAAACATATGGATGATATTATGACTGGTCATTTTTCTAAAACAATGATGGAAGACTGGGCGAATGATGATAAAAACTTGTTAACTTGGAGAGCGGCTACAGGAGAAACTGCTTTTGAAAAGCAAACAATTACAGATCAAGAAATTCCAGAACAAGAATACTTTGACCACGGAACTTTATTAGTTGCTTTTGTTCGATCCGGTGTTGAACTAGCTTTTGAAGCAATGACAGATTCTGGCATTATAGACGCTTCTGCATACTACGAATCTTTACACGAAACTCCATTAATTGCAAATACAATTGCAAGAATGAAATTAGCTGAAATGAATCGTGTAATTTCTGATACGGCAGAATATGGTTGTTATTTATTTGACCATGCTTGTAAACCTTTGTTAGCAGACTTTATGAAGACTGTAAAAACTAATATTATTGGTAAAACGTTCAGCTCAGAGAACGGAGTTGATAATCAAGAATTAATTAGAATTAATGCGATTATTAGAAATCACCCAGTAGAAATAGTAGGAGCAAAATTAAGAGCTTCTATGACTGCAATGAAAGTTATAAAAACAGACGCCTAAAACGAATGTCTCAAACGACTCCCTATTTCCCAACGATTGAAGCAGTTGAAGCTGCTGCAAAAAACTTAGAAGGCGTTGCCAATGTGACGCCTTTAATTCCAAATGTGCAGTATTCATCAGTGTATGATTGTAACATTAGTTTTAAACGCGAAGATTTGCAAGTCGTTCGGTCCTATAAAATTAGGGGTGCGTATAATAAAATGTCTTCTTTAACTGAAGAAGAATCGGCAAATGGTGTGGTCTGTGCGAGTGCTGGAAATCACGCTCAAGGAGTTGCATTGTCTTGTAAATTATTAAAGATACAAGGCACTATTTTTATGCCAACCACGACGCCCAATCAAAAAATTGAACGGGCCAAAATGTTTGGGGAGCACTACGTCAAAATCATATTGACTGGCGACAGTTTTGATGACGCCTATAATGCCGCCATGAAAGATTGTACGGAACGCCAGAAAACGTTTATACACCCTTTTAATGACGAAAAGGTGATAGAGGGTCAGGCAACATTGGGTTTAGAGTTGATCCATCAAACAGCAGCTCCTATTGATTATATTTTTGTAGCGGTTGGCGGCGGCGGACTCGCTTCGGGGATGTCCACGGTTTTTAAACTGCTGTCTCCAAATACTAAGATCATTGGCGTGGAACCGGAAGGCGCTCCCTCAATGAAGTCGGCGTTTCAAAAAGGGGAAGTGGTAGAATTAGATGCTATTGATAATTTTGTTGACGGTGCAGCGGTCAAGCGTGTTGGTGACAAAAACTTTGCGATTTGTCAGAAAAACCTACATGACATGATTACGATTCATGAGGGCAATGCCTGTCAAACAATCTTAGATTTATACAATAAGGAAGCCATTATAGCCGAACCCGCAGGCGCACTAAGTGTATCTGCTTTGGAGGCGTATAAAGAGGAAATCAAAGGGAAAAACGTCGTTTGTATTATTAGCGGCGGGAATAATGACATTACAAGAACTGCTGAGATCAAAGAGCGTGCTTTGCTCTACTCGAACTTAAAACATTACTTTATCATTAGGTTTCCGCAACGCGCGGGTGCTTTGCGAGAGTTTGTAGTGGATATATTAGGACCGAATGATGACATCACACATTTTGAATACACCAAAAAGGTAAACAGAGAAAATGATGTTGCAGTTGTGGGGATTCAGATTAAATCGCCAGAGGATTTAGAACCCTTGATTGTAAAAATGAAAGAGCAAAATTTTTATGGAAATTATCTAAACGAAAAACCAGAGTTGTTTCAGTTTTTAGTGTAGATAATTCCTATAAATAAGATCGACTTACTCTTTTGAGTAGTCTTTTACTTCAGAGACTCTCATCGTATTCACCATCCCTTTTTCTTTCATTGGCATGGCAGCTAAGCTAATCACCATATCGTCTTTTTCAACGTAGCCCTTTTCAAAAGCAATTTTATTCACGTCATTGATCGTTTGGTCTGTAGACGCAAATTTGTCATAATGAAATGCACGAACACCCCACAGCAAATTCAACTGAGAAATAATACGCTTGTTAGATGAAAATACAAGAATATGAGCATCAGGACGCCAAGCCGAAATTTGGAAGGCCGTATATCCACTATTCGTTAATGTTGAGATTGCACGCGCATTAATTTCGTTGGCCATATTTGCAGCATGGTAGCAAATAGATTTTGTAATGTAGCGCTTTGTACGAATGTGTGGTGGGTTTTGAGGCACATTAATTAATTCTGAATTTTCAACAGTTTTAATAATGTCCGACATTTTTTCAATCACTTGAACAGGGTATTGTCCAACTGAAGTTTCACCAGAAAGCATCACGGCATCTGCGCCGTCCATTACAGAGTTGGCAACATCATTCACCTCGGCACGCGAGGGTGTGAGGCTGTCAATCATGGACTCCATCATTTGGGTCGCAATAATGACTGGGATACGCGCTTGTTTGGCTTTTAAAACCAATTGTTTTTGAATTAACGGAACTTGATGTGCAGGGATTTCAACTCCCAAATCACCTCTGGCAACCATCAACCCATCACAATACGCCACAATTTTATCAATATTTTCAACCGCCTCTGGTTTTTCTATTTTGGCGATAATTGGAATTTTATAAGAACTGTGTTCAGCTATTAGATCTTGCAATTCCATTAGATCTTCAGGATGTCTTACAAATGAAAGTGCCATCCAATCGACTTCTTGTTGGATTGCAAACAACGCATCTTCTTTATCTTTTTCAGTCAGTGCTGGTTGTGAAATATCAGTATTAGGTAAATTAACACCTTTCTTAGATTTCAAAGGACCTCCTTGAATGACTTTGGCTTTCACCTCGTCTTTTTGGTTGCTTGAAATGACTTCAAAAAGAAGTTTTCCATCATCCAATAAAATACGTTCTCCTGGATTGGTATCTAAAGGAAAACGCTCATACGTCATATATACGCGCTCTTTAGTTCCTTCAAAACGTTCGCCCGTCGCAAATATAATTTCATCGCCTGGGTTGACAACTACATCATCCTTCATGACGCCAACACGGAGTTTAGGACCTTGTAAATCCGCTAAAACGGAAGCATTGTAACCATGCTCTTCATTGATGTCTCGAATGTCTTTGATGCGGTTTTTCACATCCTCATAGTCTGCATGAGAAAAATTAATTCTAAATACATTGACGCCGGCGGCAACCATTTTTAGGAGCATCTCCTTTGAACTAATTGCGGGGCCTAAAGTGGCGACTATTTTTGTTTTCTTTCTTCTGTGTGACATTAATTAAATATTAAATGTTCTTTTGATTTTAGTTGTAAAACATCCACACTGTAAGCCGTGGATATTTTGGATATGTTTTGAATCGTGTTCAAGATTTCTTTTTCATTTATAAACCCACCACCATTATTGATTTTTAAAAAATAATCAACCGATGAATGGTCTGATAGCAAGGAATGCACGATCCAAGCGTGATCTTTACTTTCTGCAAATAAGCCCGTCGAAATGGGCGCAACATTTTCTACAAGGCAATTGTTTTTAATGAGATGCCAAGCTGTTTGTAAAGGCTTGTTATTCCATTCAAAAACAGGAAAGGAAGCGGTCGAATTTGTAAAGTCTAAATCTTCTTTTGTACGCACCAACCGTGTTGCTAAATTTTGGTTTAAAAAGTATGCCAAGCGATAGTCTTCAATATCGCAATGGATAGCTAATAGCGAGTAATTTGCATCTTCAAAATCATCAACAAGAAGTTTGTGTACTGCCATGTGTCTTAATAAACATTTTGTAAATATAAGATATTAACACAATAGTTGACTTCGTATTGGCGCTTCTTAGGGTTAATTTATTACGAAAACGTTATAGTCTTGTAGAAAATATTTTGATTAAGACGTCTTATCAATTTTTCCCTGCAACACAAAATAAGCGCGTTTTGAAACCTTTTCTTCTGCCTTCTTTTTAGAGGTTGCGCGTGCTTTTGCGATGGTTTTTCCATCAATGAGAAGCTTCACAGAAAAATGTTTAAGAATATCTTGACCTACATCTTTTAGGCTTTCAAAATTAAAATGTTTCTTTTCTTTTTGACACCATTCAATAATAAGGCTTTTGTAGCTGATCACTTTTCCTTCCAAAAGATCAATGTCCACATGAGGGATAATCAACCTTTTGTAAATAAATTTCTCACAAGCGGCATAACCTTTATCTAAAAAGACAGCCCCAATTAAGGCTTCTAATAAATTTCCATGAATGTTATCCCCAAATTGAGAAATCGGAATTTTTGTACGCATAAAAGATGAAAGACCTAATTCCTTTCCAATTTCGTTAAGGTGTTCTCTACTAACAATTTTTGAACGCATTTTTGTCAAATACCCTTCGTCACCTTCAAGAACCTTTTCAAACAAATAATGCGCAATGACGGCACTTAATACAGCATCGCCCACATATTCCAAGCGCTCATAGCTTATCGAGTTGCCGAAAGAATCTTTTTGATTTGTTGAGCCGTGTGTAAAGGCTTTTATGTAGTAATATAATTTTTTAGGAGTATACCCGACCACTTGTTTTATGGATACGGCTAGTGCAGTGTTTTTGGGAGTGTTTGGTTTGAATATGTTTCGAAAAGAAATCAACAGAAGTTAATCTAATTTCTTGAAAACAACACAGGCATTATGACCACCAAAACCAAACGTGTTACTCATAGCGATTTTAACGTCTCGCTTTTGAGCCTTGTTTAAAGTAAGATTTAATTCAGGGTCAATGTTTTCATCTGGAGTGACATGGTTGATCGTTGGAGGTACAATGCCATGCTCTATCGATAAAATAGCGGCAATAGCTTCAATTGCTCCAGCGGCACCAAGTAAGTGTCCAGTCATGGATTTCGTAGAATTTATATTTATGTTTTTGGCATGCGCTCCAAAAACTTCCGATATCGCTTTCAATTCTGCGACATCTCCAAGGGGTGTAGAAGTTCCATGCGTATTGATAGCATCTACGTCCTCTGGTTTAATTCCTGCATTTTCTAAACAGTTTTTCATCACTGCGATCACACCAATTCCGTCGGGATGTGGTGCGGTCATATGGTAGGCATCCGAAGAGAGTCCACCACCGATAAGTTCTGCATATATTTTTGCGCCTCTTGCTTTGGCGTGGTCGTAATCCTCTAAAATAAGAGCTCCTGCACCTTCACCTAAAACAAAACCATCTCTGGTACCGTCAAAAGGTCTCGAAGCAGTTTCTGGGCTTTCATTTCTTGTAGACAATGCATGCATTGCATTAAAGCCACCCATTCCAGATTGGTTGATGGTCGCTTCACTTCCGCCAGTGACAATAACATCACAATGCCCAAGACGAATTAAATTCAAAGCGTCAAAAATAGCATTGGCTGAGGATGCACAAGCAGATACAGTTGTATAGTTTGGTCCCATAAACCCATGTTTGATAGAAATATTACCAGGGGCAATATCTGCAATCATTTTAGGAATAA
>TARA_B110001469_G_scaffold119248_1_pt1 | contig 62015 bp, 50 predicted proteins | sample TARA_B110001469 | Tara Oceans TARA_B110001469 (sample SAMEA4397034) | marine metagenome | biome: Polar Biome; feature: [SRF] surface water layer (ENVO:00010504); material: water (ENVO:00002006), including particulate matter (ENVO:01000060) such as... | depth 5 m
AGCCGTTTGTTACATTGAACTAGTATTTTACTCTTAAGCTTCCTTTCTTTGTTTGTGGAATCATGAAATGAAATTGCTTTTTTAAAACAAGGCAAGATACTATTAAACCCCAAATTCAACATGAAAAAATTTGCACTACTTTTATTTTTTATAGGAGGGCTTGTGTCAGCACAAGCCCAAGATTCCATATCCATGGACTCGATAAATAAGACAAATAAAGGGCTTCTTTTGAAACTAGGACTCAATTTAGTCGATAGCACTGGGGAATATAATCCTTTTGAGTTATTAAGCAGTTTTGATGAAATGGCCTTTTCTGAAAATTTTAATATTGAACTCGAGTATCGATTCAGTAATTCCTTAAGTCTTTCCGCCGCTTGGAGTGCTAACAAATGGAAAGCGAATAAAGGAAAAATAGACGGTTCAATTATAACTTCTGACATTAAATACTCTGCGATAGACCTGGATTTGAAATACTACTTTGACGAAGCCTTTGGAGGTTGGTTCGACCGGAATGATTGGTTAGAACTTTATCTTCATACTGGGGTTGGTAGAGCCACACAAGCTACTCAATCTGGCACGACTTTTAATTTTGGATCAGGTGCTACCATTTGGTTTTCGGATCGATTTGGTCTTAATTTTAACGGCACAGGGAAGTGGATGTCAAATAACGGAGATGAATTATATAACTCCAACCATTTTCAATATTCTACTTCTTTAATGTATCGATTTAATAAGAAGGACAAAGGAGAGGACAGTGATGGAGACGGTGTTTCTGATGCGCTTGATGAATGTCCAGAAGAATACGGAGAAGATAATGGGTGTCCAAAATCAGACAACATGATGGAAGCTGATACGGATGGAGATTCAGTCTTGGATTCAGTGGATAACTGCCCTAAAATAAAAGGATTGCCAACAAATAATGGATGTCCTCTACCAGATAGTGATAACGATGGTATCGTTGATGTAGCGGATAAGTGTCCAAATGTCCCTGGGATTGAATCCAATAATGGCTGCCCTTACCCAGAGTCGGGGGCTGGCATAGCAGATTCAAATATAAAAAATGAATTATCCAGTGAATTATTGCCAGACGCTGATAGCGATGGTGTTCCTGATGTGGCAGATAAATGCCCAACAGTTGCAGGAATTGCGATGAACAACGGGTGCCCTTACGAAGAAATAATGATTGGCACGACAGATACAAACTTAAACAGGGAGTCTAAAGGAATCTTGTTTAACTCAGGCAATGCTAATTTCAGACAAGATTCATACCCTATTTTAATTAAAATAGCTGAAATGATGAAACAGTATCCTGAAGCCAAATTTAAGATAGAAGGCCACACAGACAGTGTTGGACCTTATCAATCCAATAAACGCTTGTCTCAAACGAGAGCCAATGCGGTTCGCAATTATTTGATAAGCAGTGACATTCCTTCGGAAAACCTTACTGCTGAAGGCTTTGGAGAAACAAGACCGGTGGCTTCAAATTTAACAAAAGAAGGACAACGCCTTAACAGACGGGTTGAAATTATTAGAATAAAATAAATAAAATAATTTCCACCTCCTTTTTAAAGGATTGTGGATTCATGAACGCTACAAGAGTCTAATAGCTTAACAAGAAGATTTCTGTAGCGTCCTAAAACAAGTTATTACTAATTGGTTAACTGTTTTAAATATGACTGAAATTTTTACCTTTTTTATGCTTTCAGAATTTAGTACAAGAATTTGGATCAATGACCTATTATTTTCACATCCAATATTTTTAAAGTCAACAAGCCTAACTCCAAATATCTATTTGTTTGTTTTAGTGTTTGGAATCGCTTTTTTTACTGCCCAATGGTTGATCCCTCAAGCGATTCGCTTTGCACATCGGTTTCAATTAGTGGACCATCCTGATTTAAGAAAAAAACATATAAAATCCACACCTATTTTGGGAGGGGTCAGTGTATTTGTGAGCGTTGTTTTCGCTTTGTCTCTTACAAGCTTACTTTTATACAGCTACCCTAGTATTGATTTAGATTTTAAAATAGTTTTTGGTTTGTGCAGTGCTGTTTCACTGATGGTATTTTTTGGACTTAAAGATGATATATTTGAAGTAAGTCCATTCGAAAAAGTAATTTTTCAAATTATTACAGCTCTTTTTGTAATCATTTCATGTGAAATACGAATTGATAATTTTGATGGGCTTTTTGGAATTTATGAACTGTCTACTGTTTTTAGTTATCTCTTTTCTGTATTTGTATTTGTAATCGTCGTGAATGCTTTTAACCTAATTGATGGTATTGATGGTTTGTCAGCGTCTGTAGGTTTAATTGGCACCCTATGCTTTGGTCTGTTTTTCTTTTTAAATGATTTAGTGATTCAGTCCGTAATCATGTTTTGTTATGCAGGAGCATTAACCTCATTTTTAATATTTAATTTCAAAAAGCGTTTATTTTTAGGAGATAATGGCTCAATGAGTTTGGGAGTGGTCATTGCTTTTGGTATTTTTTCTGTGATTACAGCCACTAATGGAGTCAACCTTGTTGGAGGGACAGGCTATTTTATTAACAATGCCAGTATAATCGTTTTAGCATTAATAAGTTTCCCGTTATTGGATACTCTTCGCATTTTCTGCGTTCGTTTGGCACAAGGCAAAAGCCCGTTTATACCTGATAGAAATCATTTACACCACCACCTTACATATTTAAATTTCTCTCATTTTGAGAGTACACTTTTAATCGTGATTTACACGATCACCATTACAGGAATTGCCCTAGCATTAAGCTCATGGGATATTACAAGTCATTTTTTTGTAATGTTATTTTTATCATCTTTTGTTTATCTCATATCATGGATATCAAAAAGACGACTTAATACTTAATAATACTTAGAAGATTTGACCGATTATGACATTAAATCAACCGTTTATTACACGAAACAGCCGTTTGTTACATGGCTGTAGGTTAATCGCTTTAAGAAACATAATTTGCATTGGAAATTGCCTTAAATTTTAAAATTATCATGAAAAATTATACTTTACAAATATCAATCTTTGCAGCTTTTTTTAGCCTGATTGCTTTTGCTCAAGATGTGACTGTAGCTGCTGGCGGACAATTGTATATCTCTCCTGCTGCATATGTTGTTGTAACAAACAGTGGAAATGTCACTATTAGTTCTACTGGAGAACTTATCATGGATTCTGTTTCCAATGATTTCTCAGATTTCATGGTTGATGGCGGTATTACTTCTACAGGAACTGCTGAGTACCGTCATTTCACAGGATCTTCTGCCACCAGAGATTTAGTGTCACCTCCTGTAAATGGTCAAACGTTTATGTCATTTGCATCTGACAACAATACAAAAATTGCAGGCGGAAGTATTACTACCGCTAACTTAATGTACGGACCATTCGACAATCCAAATGGAGTATATGTAGAATATGGTTCTTCTGAAACTACGCCACTTGCGGCAGGTATCGGCTTTCGTGCTGGTTCTGCTGGTGGACAAACATTGGCGTATAAAGGAGCTATTGCTACAACAGATGTTACGGCAACCCTCACCTATGGTTCTGGACAATTCAAAGGCGCTAACCTTGTTGGAAACCCTTTTACAACCCATATTAAAATAATGGACCTAGTATCTTCAATGAATGGAAATGCAGCGATAGATCAAAGTTTTGCAGCCATTTATGGATATGATGGTTCTGTTACTACGAATCCAAATACTTGGAGTGTGTTCAACAGTATGAATTCCGTGGTTACAGATTTAATCACACCTGGCCAAGGCTTTTTTATTGTGTCTAGTGTTGCTGGAGGTCCTTTTGTCTTTCCAAAATCAGCTACTAATGTTAGCCCAAATCCACTAGATAACTTTCTTCAAGTTCCTAGACTTGAAAATACGGCGTCATCCTTTAAGTTGAAATTAGCTAAAGGGCCCTACATACATGAGACCTCCCTTTATTTTATTGATGAAAATGGTTCTAGAGGCTTGGATGTAACCTATGATGCTGGAGCTTTTGGCTCTGCTGATATAGGAACTCATTTAGTAGAGGATTCTTCAGGAGTTAACTTTGTGATGCAAGTTCTTTCTACAGATGACTTAACTGCCACAGATTATGAAATAGCTGTAGAAGTTCGTGTTGCAGCAGGTCAGGAAGCAACAATTAGTATCGACGAATTGAATGTGCCTCCTGGAACAATATTTTATTTAGACGATACAGAATTAAATATTCAAACCCCGTTAATCTATAACCACTATACGTTTACGCCTTCTTCAAATTTAAGTGGGATTGGACGTTTTTTTTTACGGACAACTTCAAACACTTTTTCAAGCCCTTACACTGCACTCGATTCTGTTGAGATTTTATCCTTGACAGCGACAAGAAAAGTAGTCGTTCAGGGTCAATTAAGGAATAATTCAACATTAATATTATATGACATAAGAGGTCGCGTGGTGCAAACGCACCAATTACAGGCTTCTAAGACAAGGCACGAAATTGATGTATCTAAATTAAGTTCAGCAGTTTATGTTGCAAAACTAAACAACAAATACCAATCTAAAACGACTAAGTTAGTTATCAAATAAAGACTCATTTTAAGACGACAAAGGCTTAATGCAAATGCTTCGTACTAAATTTCAACTTACAAATTCATGAAGAAATCAAATAAAAATATAAACCAGATTACTCGCAAAGAAGCCCTTTCTAAAATGGGGAAGTATGCAGCACTAACCGCTATAGGAACGTTTATCGCTCTTAACCCAACAAAGTCTCAGGCCGTATCATTGCCCCCACCATCTAATAATGATGGTATTTTTGATGACTAGTAAAAGGTCGTTTAGAATAATCACACCACATAAAAAAAGCATTACACTGAGATTCAGTGTAATGCTTTTTTTAGGACTTTAACAGAGGAATAGTAAGTGTTACAATCGTTCCACCATCTGATTTTATTTCGAATATTATGGGGGTTTTATAAAGCTTTGAGGTTGCTTTTATAACGTCTTTAGTAATTTTCATTCCATGTAAGTTTTCAGAGTATATTTTTTCTGTATCAATCCCCACACCATTGTCTTTCACACAAATTACTAAGCAATTGTTTTCTATTTGATGCGTTAGAGAAATCACTCCTTTGTTTTTCACCCCTTTAAATGCATGATTTACAGAGTTTTCTAAAAAAGGTTCTATTACCCCTGGAGGAACTTTCCACCCTTTAATAATTGGATCATTAAGATCCTTGAAATTACATTCAAATCTATCTGAAAATCGTAACAACTCTAAATACATATAATCCTTACAAATATTATATTCGGACTGATAAGACACTAAGTCTTTACTCATGTTATCAAGTGTAGACCGTAACAGCGTCGCCATTTTTGTAAGTGCATTAGAAGCGTTTTCAACATCTTTTTTGGCAATAAAATAATTGATAACAGATAAGGCGTTAAATGTGAAATGAGGTTTAAACCTTGATCTCAATACATCAACTTTCATTTTTTTGTTCCTATATTCCAAAGACTCTCTTTCTTTTACACTTTGAAAATATAAAAATATAAAAATTGAAAACACTAAGAAGAATGCAAGCCCAACAGAAGTTATTGTTTTTTGATACTTGAGTTCATTTTTAGCTTGTTCTTTTTCTAGTTTCTCAGTTTTCTTTTTTGTTTTCCCCCTTAAGTCGGTGATGTTTTTTACAAAATTTAAATACTTTTCAATTACGAGTAATTGTTCATCGTGTTGCTGCTGCTTAAGAGTATTTAATTTCGTGTTATAAAAATTGAATGCATTTAGATCTCCACTCTGAGTTTTAACATCAATAATAGCCTCTAAGCATTCATTGAGCTGATACGCTTTTTTGTTGTCTTCAAAATAGTTTAAAGCTTTGAGATACATTTTGTCAGCATTGTCTAAGCGGCGTTCTAAAGCGTAGCGATGCCCCATGTTGAGGTATAGAATATGCTCATTGAAACTGTTTTTTTCTTTAAATTTGTCTAACAGAATAGGAAATAGGCTATCCACTTTAGAGAGTTGTAGGTTATTTCGATACGCAATCATTAGTTCATGGGTATGTCCACTTTTTTTGGCATGAATCAATTCTTTTTTATGATTGTTTTGAGACCGATACCATCGTGTTAATATTAAATTTTTTGTTTGTTTTGGTAGGTCGTATGTCTTTAAGTAATACAAAAGACTGTCATTATGTGTTTTTTCCAAATAGCTTAGTCTGTGTTTTTGATGCAATCGAATATCGCTATCGTCTAAAGGAATTGTTTTTAGAATTTCAAAATAACGCTCAAAATAATATTTACTAAGACCCATGGAGGCTTTTGACGTATTGTATCGAGATAAATAGAATTTACTTAAATTTAGATAACAAAGAAGGAGAAGTTTAGGATGGTTTTTTAAGAATTCATACTCTTTAATCAGCAGGTCTTCCAAAATATTTGTGACTACAAAAATATCCATCGAGCCTTTGTTTTTTTCTATTTGCTGAAATGTAAGATCTACATAAAGGGAATCTTCTTTCAAAGACCATGCCTCCTCTTTAAGTACATTGAAGAGACTGTCAGAGTTTTGAGTATTTTGCGTGTCGAATGCTGTGTTTATTCGTTCAATAAACGCACTTCTTGTAGTGGTTTTCTGCGCATTTATGCAATTTCCACACACACCTAACAAGCTAATACTTGTTAGGACCCAAATTGATCTTAAAATTTTTATTAAAGAACTCATTTTGTTAAACAAAAATTCAAGTTACACAATTACTTTTTAAGAACAAATCTATTCGTCCTATTATATTAGTTTATAGGGTTTTATGATAGTTTTCGAGTTATTTTCCCTATGTTTGTAGAGCAACCTATTTATATAGAGTCTAATACATTTTAAGCCAATTGTTCTTTTGAGTAGTTTTCCATTATGTATTATTTGAGTTACTAAATCGCTTTCTTATTTTAATTTATTATGTCCAAAATCAGTGCTATACTCGTAGATGACGAAATTAAAAACAACGAATTATTAAATATTTACTTAGATAAATATTGTCCTATAATCTAAGTGATTGCGATCGCAACCACTGTAGAGGATGCAATCACAACAATTAACGATTTACAACCAAAACTTATTTTTTTAGACATTGTATTGCAAGATGGCACGGGTTTCGACGTGCTTGACGGAATAGAATACGATGATTATTCAGCAGTATTTATAACAGCATTCCAAGAATATGCAGTAACCGCCTTTAAATTTAACGCCATTGATTTTCTTCTAAAACCAATTGACCCAAAGGATTTGATGACAACAGTAAAGATTCTTGAAGATAATCTTAAAAACAAACTCTTTACCACCAACCCTCAACTAGAATCGGCCAAAACTTCTATTGAAGCCAAAACTTCTGATTATAATTTTATTGCAATTCCTTCCACAAAAAAAATTGACTTTATTAAGATAGATGATATCTTATATTTTGAATCAGATGGGAGATATACTATAATTCACCTTATTGACAAGACTACTTTTTTTGTTTCTAAAAATATAGGAGAATATGATAAAATTTTAGCACCAAGGTATTTTTTCAGAATCCATAAAAAATACCTGATAAATCTCAAGTATATTGTAAACATCAATAATGCCGATGGCAGTAACTGCGAGCTTATTGGCAACCTTATACTGCCCGTTGCTAAACGGAGAAAAGAAGATTTAGTATCCTTTTTAAACATTAAGTAAACTTGATTTTTAGCGCTGCTTTATTGATCTCTTCGATGGTTTTATAGTGTTATCCTTCATTGCAATTAGTTCAAATTTCAAAATTTCATTACCTTGTGCCTTTCCATTGACTATGAGGATTATTAAGTATGTATTCGTTTTATTAGCCTCCTTGGTGAGCTTTGCTCAAGAGCACCCCCCTGTAATGGCTTATAATCCAGATGCCTATAACGCTCAAAATCAAAACTGGAGCATTTCTCAGACATCTGATCAAACTATGTATTTTGCCAATAACTCCGGATTATTGGAGTATGATGGCATGAATTGGAAACTTTACCCTGTCCCAGACAGCTCTATTGTAAGATCCGTAAAGGCAATTGACAACCTAATTTATACAGGGAGTTATATGGATTTTGGTGTTTGGAAACGAAATAATAAAAGCACCTTAGAGTACACCTCTTTAGTACAGCAATTAGATATTAAACTATCCGAAGATGAGCAGTTTTGGGATATTATTAAATTAGATGATTGGTTAATCTTCCAATCCCTTTCTAGGATTTATTTAGTAAACGAACTCACAAAAGAAACAACTTTTATAGAATCTGATCATGTCATCTCTAACATCTTTGAGGTAGAAGGAGTCTTGTTTTTTAACCAATTAAATAAAGGTGTTTATAAGATAATTGATGGAAATGTAGAGCTTGTTAGTGACGACCCAAGGTTGACATCTGACAACCTTGTTGGCTTAATTGAACACAAAGACCAACTCCTACTCATGACCGCATCTAGTGGTTTTTACTTCTTGAAAGATAACAAACTTACCCCTTGGAAAATAGACCCTAAAGTCGATCTGAATTCACTTACAATATACAGCACCACCAAGTTAAGTGACAACAGTATTGTAATTGGAACTGTTTCCAACGGACTGTACCACCTAAGTCCAGAAGGGATACTTAAATATGACCTTAACTTTGAGAAAGGTCTCAGTAATAATACAGTATTATCTGTTTTTGAAGATTACCAAAGTAATTTATGGTTAGGCCTTGATATTGGAATTAGTCATATCAACCTATCCTCCCAGTTCATCGTTTATAACGATACAAAAGGTGCTATCGGAACCGTCTATACTTCTGTAGTATTTGAGGATTATTTATACTTAGGGACAAATCAGGGGCTGTTTTATAAACGTAGAGATACAGACTCGGACTTTTCATTTGTTGAAGGGACCAATGGTCAAGTATGGAACCTTAAAGTTATTGACAACCAAATTTTCTGTGGACATGACCGCGGAACCTTGCTTATCAAAAATCAAAAACTACAATACAGTATAGGTCAATCTCTTGGTACTTGGGATTTTAAATTGCTAAAAGAAAACCCAAACATCATATTACAAGGAAATTATAACGGTTTAAGTCTTTTAGAAAAATCGCAAGGTCAGTGGCGTTATAAAAATAAAATTAAAGGGTTCGATATATCAAGTCGGTTTTATCAACACATAGGCGATCAAATATTCGTGAACCATGAATTAAGAGGTTTATATGAACTTACCTTAAACAAAGATTTGACTGCGGCCTCAAACGTTTTAAACATCACTCCAATGACCAAGGGGAATGGCTCCAACTTTCTTAAATTCTCTAAAAATTATTACTATACATCTTCTAAAGACGTTTACAAATTCAATCCTAAAGATCAATCCTTTAATGAGTCAGAGCCTTTTAAAGAAGTTTTAAAGGATTTTTCAACCCTAACAACCATAATGGATGTCAAGGATTCTGAAGGTCTTAAATGGTGCTTTGCAGATGATAATATTTTAATCATCAGCTCAGGAAGCGTCACGCAAACGCCAAAAGTTGAAATCATTCCAGTTGCGATATCAAATTTTAAAAAGGTTGTTTCTGGTTTCGAAAACCTAACAAAAATTGGTACAGATGAGTACCTTTTAGGGTCTGCTTATGGCTATTTTATCTTTAATTCAGACACTCCAAAACCAAACCATCTTTATGATTTAAAAATTAATTCAGTTCAAGCTAGTAAAATTAACCAAGATAAATTCCGGCTTGATTCTACTGCTCCTCAAAGGCTCGATTCCGAAAGCAACAATATTTATATAAACTATAGCATTCCACACTACGACAATGTGGTTAGTAAAAAATATTCTTACAAATTAACAGGGTGGTCCAACACTTGGTCCGATTGGCAAGCTGAATCGCACCAAGTATTCGAAAACCTTCCTTTTGGTAGTTATGAATTTAAAGTCAAAGGCAGGATAGGGAATACCGAGACGCTCAATACCGCCTCCTATTCTTTTGTAATTAACCGTCCTTGGCACCTTTCAAATGCTGCAATAACTCTGTATGTCATTCTTTTTATAGTTTTATGGATTTTGATTCACAACCTATACAAGAGGTATTACAGAAAACAACAACAACAACTCCTTCAGAAATCTCATGAACAACTCGCACTTAAAGAGCTTGAAGCATCTCAAAAATTTATGCAGTTAACAAACGAAAAATTAACACTTGACATCGAAAGTAAGAATCGAGAGTTGGCGGTTTCAACAATGAGTTTGATTAAAAAGAATGAATTTCTGAATAGCATCAAAAGCGAATTAAAGGAGAAGGATAACCAACAGGATATCAAGAAAGTGATCAAGATCATTGATAAAAATCTAAACAATACAGACGACTGGAAACTGTTTGAAGAAGCTTTTAATAATGCAGATAAAGACTTCCTGAAACTCATTAAAGAGAAGCACCCAGTACTCACGCCTAACGACCTTCGTTTGTGTGCGTACTTACGCTTGAATTTATCTTCCAAAGAGATCGCACCATTACTGAATATATCCCCGCGAAGTGTAGAGGTCAAACGATATCGTTTGCGCAAAAAAATGGATTTACCACACGAATCAAGCTTAACAAATTATATTTTAGAAATATAATAACCCTACACTTTACTTTTTTACCCATACAAATCCACTACATTTGGACAATTAATTTTTGTCTAATCTTTCACCTATTTTATTAATCAATATTTTTTACCCTATAAAATTGAGATTTTGCTAAATTTTATATTTTATTTTATTTTGTATAACATTTGTTGGGGTTCTTTAGACAAATTAAGCAATTAGTTGTTTTAAATTTACTGAGAACCAAAACAAACCAATATTTATGAAAAAAATATTTTATTCTGCACTGATGACTTTGGCATTTGCTTTTACAGCATCCGCCCAAAATTCTACAGTAAGCGGTACAGTGAAATCTAGCGTTGACGGCCTTCCTCTTATAGGAGTGAACGTCATAGTTAAAGACACAAGCACTGGTGCTGTGTCTGATTTCGATGGAAATTTCACCATCACAAACGTACAACCGAATGCGACCTTGGTCTTTACCTATATAGGTTTTGAGACTAAAGAATTATTGGCTACGGCAAACATGGATGTTTCTTTAGATGAAGACAATGAATCTCTTGATGAGATTGTCGTCATTGGATATGGAACACAAAAGAAAAAAGAAGTCACAGGAGCTGTGACAGTTTTAGGTTCTAAAGCAATTGAAAAACTAAACCCGGTCAGAGTAGAACAAGCCCTACAGGGCCAAGTAGCGGGTGTAAATGTAACGTCTAACTCTGGTTCGCCAGGAGCAGGGTCTAACATTAGAATTCGTGGTGTTTCTACAAACGGAGACAGTCGCCCTTTAATATTAGTCGATGGTAACAGAGTAGGCGACTTGTCTGCTATTAACCCAAGTGATATTAAAAGCATTAATATTTTAAAAGATGCAACTGCCGGTATTTATGGAGTACAAGCTGCAAATGGGGTCATTTTAATTACGACTAAATCAGGAAGAAAAAATTCGGAATTAAAATTTCAATTTGACTCCTATACAGGAATCCAACAGACCAGTAAAAAACTGGACTTATTAAACCCAACAGATTTTGCTATCTACGTTAATGATGCTGCTGAGGACACAGAATTTTTTGTATACCCACAATCAGGTACAGATTGGCAAGATGAGGTTTTTGAAACGGCCATCATTTCTAATGTTAATTTGAGTGCTAGTGGTGGTACAGAAAAATCGGCATACTCTTTTGGAGTATCTTATTTAGACCAAGACGGTATTGTAGGTTTAGGGAAGTCTAATTTTAACAGACTCACTGCAAGATTAAATTATCAATACGATATTTTAGATAATTTAAAATTGACAGCTACAGCATTGCATACAGTTTCAGAAAAAAACAATCTAGCTGAAGGCGGTATTGGTGCAGTTTTATACAATGCAGTAAACATCAACCCTAACCTAGCTGTTAGAGATGCGGACGGAAACTATTCTTTAGTGGAAGATATTAGACAAATTGAAATTATAAACCCTTTAGCACAAGTAAAAAATAATTTTAATACAAGTCGTGTGTCTAAAATAAGTGGAACTTTTGGTTTGGATTATACCTTCCTAGAGAATTTTAAAGTAAGTTCTAAACTTCAAATGAATCATGCCAATGTAAGAAGCGATGTCTTTAGACCAGAAGCTAATTACGGACCAAGTAGATCTGGAAATGTTATTGGAAATGAAGTTGTAGATCACGCTGCTGATTATGACGATTACATTTGGGACAATTACATTACCTATGAAAACACCTTTAACGATAAACATAATTTAACTGTTTTATTAGGAACTTCTTTATCACATGAAGAAGGTATATTTTATGGATATCAAGGGACAAGCACAATAGCCAGTAACGATCCAAGCCAAAGTGTTTGGGACATGGAAGTTATAAATCCAAGATTCCAACCGAATCAAATTGCCGTTGGAAACAATGTTTTTGAAAAACGTCTGTCTTCAATTTTCACAAGAGTTCAATATAACTTCAAAGGAAAATATTTACTTTCTGCAGTCATGAGACGAGATGGTTCTTCAGCCTTTGGATCTAAAAACAAGTATGGCTATTTCCCTTCAGCATCTGTTGGTTGGAATGTGTCAGATGAAAACTTTTTAAAAGACAGCTCTTGGTTAAACAATTTAAAAATAAGAGCCAGTTATGGTGTCATTGGTAATGACAAAATTCCATTATTTGGATTCTCTTCTCTATTAACAGGAGAAGCGACTTACGCTCCAGGAGATGCCACTGGAATCACAGATTTACTAAATGGTGTAGCCATTGGTTTAATTGGAAATCCTGCCATACAATGGGAAGAGCAAATTTCACAGAATATTGGTTTTGATACTTCTTTATTTAATAATAAAGTATCGATCTCTGCGGATATGTATTCTAAACTCACGGAGAACTTATTAATTGCGCCTGACGGTTCAGGGTTATTAGGAGCAGCAGCTCCAGGTTCTGCTTTGCCAATTGTAAATGCTGGTTCTGTTGAAAACAAAGGAGTAGAATTTAGTATCAACTATAACGATAGCTTAAGTGAAGACTTTAAATTCAACATTGGCTTTAATTTCACAACGCTTCAAAACGAAGTACTTTCAGTAGATGTTGGAGGTAACGGAATTGTGAATGGTGGCGATTTTGGAGTTGGTATTAGTCAAACAACCTCTCGTATGCAAGCAGGTATGCCAATGGGATATTTTTACGGATACCAAACAAATGGTTTGTACCAAACACAATCAGAGATCGATGTGTTAAATGCGAGCGCTCCAGAAGGCGTCTATCATGCCACTGTAGCTCCAGGAGATTTAAAATTTGTTGATACAAACGGCAATGGATATATAGATCCAGACGATAGAACAAATCTTGGAGATCCTTTAGCAGATATCACCATGGGTTTAAACATAGGGTTTACCTATAAAAACTTAGATTTTAGTGCCAACGCATTTGCTTCTATAGGAAATGATATGGTAAGAGATTACGAACGTAAAGATTTATATGCAAACAGAGGAACCTATATGTTAGACAGATGGCAAGGTACTGGAACAAGCAACTCAGTACCAAGAGTTGTAGCAGGCGCATCTGTGAATACAGATTTATTCTCAGATTTTTATGTAGAAGATGCTTCGTTCTTACGTTTACAAAACGTTCAAGTCGGTTATACTTTTAATTCAAAAGTACTTACGAGCCTTGGGTTAGATAAATTCAGAATTTATGTCTCAGGAAATAACCTGTATACTCTTACAGATTATTTAGGTTACGATCCTTCAGCAAGTAATGGAGCCCCAATTGGCTCTGGAATCGATAAAGGCTTTTACCCAGTAGCAAGCTCATACCTTTTAGGTGTTAATTTAAACTTTTAATAATTTATACTATGAAAAAAATATTTAAAACAGTAATGGTATTCTCACTTGTGCTTCTAGCAGGATGTGACGATTATATCGAAGTAGAGCCTATCGGCCCAGATGCAGACAGCTACTTTAATAATGAACAAGAATACGAAAGCGCTTTAATTGGAGCTTACGATATGTTACAATCCTCTTTTTGGAATGTATTAGTTGGCGTAGTTGCTTCTGACGATTATGCAGCAGGTGGTGATTCTTTTAACTTTGATCAGCCAACCATACAAAATGTGAATCAAATGATTCATACGCCTTCAGATAACAATCAGTTAAGAGATATCTGGAATTTAATGTATGCAGGTTTAAACAGAGCTAATTACTTATTAGAATTTAAAGATAAAACGGATTTTAATGGGAAAGATCAAATCATAGCGCAAGCTTATTTTTTAAGAGCTTATTTTACATTCGAATTAACCAAGCATTTTGGAAACATACCTTTAAAGGTAGAAACACGTGATGGTGTCCCTAGAATTGCAGACCAACGAACAATCATTGGCGAACAATACGATATCAACAGAACCGAAAGTATTGCGGCAGCGTACAGCTTAATTGAAGAAGACCTAAAAGAAGCTATTATCAGTTTACCAGCAGTCCAAAGTGAAGTTTATAAAGTAACTAAAGGAGCTGCACAGGCTTTGTTAGGTAAAGTATACTTATACCACGGAACTTTTGACGCTGCTAAATTTGCAGATGCTGCATCTGCATTTTCTGAGGTAATTGGAGGCACACAATACAGCTTAAAAACAGGCGATGATTATACGACTCTTTTTGAAAGCAGTGCAGAAAACGGTTCGGAATCTGTTTTTGAAATTCAGTACACAGGGGTAGAACCAGCAGGATGGAATTGTATTATCTGTAGTGAAGGAAGTTATTTCCCTAAGTTTTGTGGACCAAGATCTCCTTACGACAATCAAGAGTTTGAAACAGGCTGGGGCTTTTGCTTACCATCACAAGAATTATATGACTTATTTGATGCCTCCGATTCAAGAAGAGAGGTTACGTTTTATGATTTAAGAGACCAACAAGATTCGTATTCTCAAGGAAGAGACGATACAGGATTATTCAATAAAAAATACATCCCACGTAAAGCAGATGACAGAGCAGGGTCAGATCCTTTAAATTATGCAAATAATTACCGTTCTATTCGTTATGCAGATGTCTTATTAATGGCTGCAGAAGCAGATGCCCAAAGTGGTGGTGCCAATGCGGAAACGTATTTAAACGAAGTCAGAGCAAGAGCATACGGAGACAACAGTCATGATTACTCTTCAGCTGAAGGTGATGTAATAGACGCTATTTATTTAGAAAGACGTAAAGAACTCGCAGGAGAAGGACACCGTTTCTTTGACCTTGTTAGAACCAACAAAGCAGCGGCTGCAATTCCAGGATTTACAGCCAACAAAAATGAAGTATTCCCAATTCCATTGATAGAGCTAGAATTAGCAAACGCAGTAGGCAGATGGGGACAAAACCAAGGATATTAAAAATTATAAACTCAAAAAACAAATAAAATGAAAATATTAAAAAACGGAATGTATCTGATATTAGTGCTTTTATTAAGCACTACGATCTCCTGTCATGAAGATGACGAAATGACAAACACAATTGGTGGTTTAGATTTTGTAATTGCAACACTAAACGCTGATGGAAATGAAACAGGCGTACTTGCCTCAACAGTTCCTGGAGACAACAGAACAATATATACTGTAGACTTTGGAGCAACTGCTGATGATGATACAGATGTATTTCAAACAAGTGGACCAATGGTAACCTATGATTATCCAAATGAAACAGCTACTTACACGATTACAGTAACGGCATCTTTTCCAGGACAAAATGACGTTTCAATAAGCAAAGAACACACAGTAACTATCGTAGAAGCAGCACCAACAGGTGATGATTTAACAGGTACATGGAGATTAGCAGCAGAAGCTGGTGCAATTGGAGTAGGACCTGCTCAAGACAATGTTTCTTGGTGGTCAAATACTTCAGATGATCTTGCAACAAGAGCGTGTTTATTTGATGATGAGTATGTATTTGGAGCAGATGGATCTTTCCAAAATGTTGTTGGAGCAACTACTTGGATAGAAGCATGGCAAGGTGCTGCAGGAGAAGAGTGTGGGACGCCAGTGGCGCCACATGATGGAACAGCAACTGCTACTTACGTTTACAATGCAGGAACCGTTACAATCAATGGTAATGGAGCTTTCTTAGGATTGGCTAAAGTAATCAATGGGGCAGAAATAGCAAGCCCTGCAGATGCAGCAGATTCTATTACATATATAGCGACACTTTCAGAAGATGGACTTTCTTTAGAATTAGATATCGAAGTTGCAGGTGGAGGATTTTGGTCTTTCAAACTCGCAAAAGATGCACCTCCAGTACCTTCAGCACTTGACGGCACATGGAGATTAGCACCAGAATCAGGAGCATTAGGAGTAGGTCCAGGATTAGACAATGTATCTTGGTGGTCAAGCACTGCTGACGATGTTACAACAAGAGCTTGTTTATTTGATGATGAGTATATATTCAATGCAGATGGTTCATTCCAAAATGTTGTTGGAACAGAAACTTGGATTGAAGCTTGGCAAGGTGCTGCAGGAGAAGCATGTGGCGCACCCGTTGCTCCACACGATGGATCAGCAACTGCTACTTATACGTATGATGCAGCCGCTGGAACCCTTACACTTAATGGAGCTGGAGCTTACTTAGGATTGGCTAAAGTTGTCAATGGCGCAGAATTAGCAAGTCCTGCGGATGCAGCAGATTCAATTACATATATAGCTGCACTTTCAGATGATGGAAATTCTTTAGAATTAGATATCGAAGTTGCAGGTGGAGGACACTGGTCTTTCAAACTTGTAAAAGATGTGATCCCTGTAGGTGTTGAAGGCACTTGGAAATTAGCTCCAGTTTCTGGAGCACTTGGAGTAGGTCCAGGATTAGACAATGTATCTTGGTGGTCAAGCACTACAGACGATGTTACAACAAGAGCTTGTTTATTTGACGATGAATATATATTTGGTTCAGACGGATCTTTCCAAAATGTTGTTGGAACAGAAACTTGGATTGAAGCTTGGCAAGGTGCTGCAGGAGAAGCATGTGGCGCACCCGTTGCTCCACATGATGGAACAGCAACCGCTACCTATACGTATGATGAAACAGCAGGTACCATTACAATTAATGGAACTGGAGCTTTCTTAGGATTGGCTAAAGTAGTTAACGGCGCAGAACTAACAAGTCCTGCGGATGCCGCGAGTTCAATTACCTATATAGCGACTCTTTCAGATGACGGAGTGACATTAGACATAGACATTGAAGTTGCAGGTGGTGGACATTGGTCTTTCAAACTAGCAAGACAATAAGCGTTTAAAAACCTTTTATTTTAATAATTAAACATCCCTTATATCCTTTTTATGAGGGATGTTTAATTTTATAGAATGATCTTAATCAGTCGGAAGACTTTTACTACAACTTCTTTTTGTAAGTTAATTTTAGTGTCGTAGCAAATGAGTAATCACAGCGATAGAACGACATGTTAGATCTGTAAAACAAGGAGTTAAACTTGCGTTATACGCTAAATATAAAGTATCAAATAAATTAAATTAAAATAAAACAGACGAAATTTCTTCGCTTTTATTTTTTTCTTTAAATTCGTATTCATGAAAAAAAAATCATACACTTTCATTCTTTTTTTTACAATTTTAATAGGGTTATCTACTGGAGGTTGTTCTTCTAGTGATGATAATGGAAATCAAAATAACACACCTTCAAACCCTGTTTTAGCAGTAGGGTCTGGGAATAATGATGTATTAGTCTGGTCAGATGAATTTGACGGCAATGGATCCATCAACAACGAGTTTTGGAATTATGAAACTGGTGGCGGCGGCTGGGGGAACCAAGAAGTGCAAGTTTACACCAATAGCAGTACTAATATTGCAAAAGAAAATGGCATTTTGAAAATAACAGCTGTGAAAGAATCGAATGGAACTTATACTTCTGCGCGTATTACAACTCAAAATAAAGTTGACTTCAAATATGCACGTATTGACATTCGCGCTAAACTCCCATCGGTTGCTGGGACTTGGCCAGCGTTGTGGATGATAGGCTCTAATTTTAGCTCTGTAGGATGGCCTGAATGTGGCGAGATTGACATTATGGAACAATTTGCAAACAAAACCTATGTGAAAACTACCTGCCATTGGAACAATAATGGGAGCACTGCTAGTTATGGGTTGCCGACGAATTTAAGCACGCCAACAGAATTTCATACATACTCTATAGATTGGAGACAAGGAAGTATTAAAGCGTATCTAGATGATGTGGTATTTTTTGAAATGTCTACAAACAGCACAATGCCTTTTGATGCGAACTTCTTTTTAATATTTAACGTGGCAATGGGAGGTACTAACGGCGGCACTATTAACCCTAACTTTACATCCGATGCAATGGAAGTAGATTATATAAGAGTCTATCAATAAAATGATGAAACCCAATTTAATAGTAGCAATCGTATGTTTTCTGATCGGATTAAACGCCTGTCAAAATTCTAGTACAACCAACTCAGAAACTAGTTCATCCTCAATCACATCAGTAGTAGATGTAGAGCAGAAAGTAGAAACTCTACTGAAACAAATGACCCTTGAAGAAAAGATTGGTCAGATGAACCAATACAGTGGTTTTTGGGACCTTACAGGCCCTGCACCCAATAGTGGAGATGCTGCTAAAAAATACGAACACCTTCGTAAAGGCTATGTGGGCTCCATGCTCAATCTGAGAGGCGTTGAAAATGTTCGCAAAATTCAAAAAATTGCCATCGAAGAAACCCGCTTAGGCATCCCCTTAATTATAGGTTTTGATGTCATTCATGGCTATGAAACCCTAAGCCCAATTCCTTTAGCAGAATCTGCAAGTTGGGATTTGGAAGCCATCAAAAAATCAGCTGAAGTCGCGGCGGAAGAAGCCGCAGCTGCAGGAATAAACTGGACCTTTGCACCCATGGTCGATATTTCACGCGATGCCCGCTGGGGACGTGTCATGGAAGGCGCTGGCGAAGACCCCTATTTAGGTTCTAAAATCGCCTTTGCGAGAGTCCAAGGATTCCAAGGATCAGATCTATCACAACATACCACACTTGCAGCCTGTGCAAAGCATTTCGCTGCCTATGGCTTTGCCGAATCAGGAAGAGAATACAACACCGCCGATGTAGGAACCTCCACTTTAAACAACATTATTTTCCCACCCTTTCAAGCCACCCTTCATGCAGGCGTCCGAACCTTTATGAATTCTTTCAACGAACTCAACGGAATTCCCGCCACCGGAAACACCTATTTACTAAGAGACATTCTCAAAGACAAATGGAAATTTGACGGATTTGTAGTCTCCGATTGGGGCTCTGTTGAAGAGATGATTTCTCACGGATACGCAAAAGACAACAAGCATGCAGCTCAAATTGCAGCCAACGCCGGCTCTGATATGGATATGGAATCCTATTTATATGTCAGTGAATTGGCGAATTTAGTAAGAGAAGGAAAAGTCAAAGAAGCCTATATCGATGATGCTGCCAAACGCATCTTACGTGTAAAATTCGAATTAGGTCTTTTTGAAGACCCCTACAAATATTGCGATGCACAACGCGAAAAAGAAGTCATTGGACAACAAGCCTTTCACGATGCCTGTTTAGACATGGCTAAAAAGTCCATCGTACTTTTAAAGAATGAAAATCAAATACTACCCCTCAAAAAACAAGGTCAGAAAATTGCTTTAATAGGCGCACTCGCAACAGATAAAACAAGCCCTTTAGGAAACTGGAGAATTGCTGCAAAAGACAACACTGCAGTATCTGTTTTAGAAGGAATGCAAGCCTACACAGGAAACCAATTGACCTATGCGAAAGGCGCCGATGTCAGTTTGGGCAACACCGAATTCACTGTAGAAGTCAACATAAACACAACCGATAAAAGCGAATTTCCAGAAGCCATCGCGGTGGCCAAATCAGCCGATGTCGTTGTCATGGTACTGGGTGAAATTGGCTACCAAAGTGGCGAAGGCAGAAGCCGTACAGAACTCGGATTACCAGGCGTGCAACAAGAACTTTTGGAAGCCATTTACAACGTCAATAAAAACATTGTTTTAGTCTTAAACAACGGAAGACCTTTAGTCCTAAACTGGCATGAGGAACACCTCCCAGCAATTGTGGAAGCTTGGCAATTAGGAACCCAAAGTGGAAATGCCATTGCGCAAGTACTCTATGGCGATTACAATCCAAGTGGAAAATTACCCATGAGTTTTCCAAGAGCCGTGGGTCAAATCCCCATCTATTATAATTACAAAAATACAGGCCGTCCAACTTTGCCAGCACCCGGAAAAGTATTTTGGTCCCATTATCAAGATGTAGAAAACACACCTTTATACCCTTTCGGATACGGTCTAAGTTACACCACATTTGAATACAGTAATCTTCAAGCTAAAGCAGTATCTGACAAACAAGTTTCTGTGTCGGTTACGCTAAAAAACTCGGGAAAATTCACAGGAAAAGAAGTCGTTCAATTATACATTAAAGACCATTATGCGACTGTCACACGCCCGGTAAGAGAACTCAAAGGTTTTGAATTGGTCAGTCTTGAGCCAAATGAAAGCAAGGAAATCTCATTTACCCTTACAGAAAAAGAACTTGGGTTTTATAACAATCAAGGCGATTTTGTTTTAGAACTAGGCGATTTCTCAATCTTTATTGGAGGCGATTCAAACGCAAAACTGGAAGCCAAAATCACTTTATAATTTGGGGTAAATAACTATATAAAGAAAGCGTAGATCATTTCTTAAAAATCTGTTGTAATTCGGTCATCACAATTTCAGAAGCCCCTTTGTTGTCTTCGACGTATTGTTTGTTTATTTGACCAGATTTCGTTCTATTTTCCAGATTATAAACAAACCCGTCTAAGGCCGAATGCAGCGCATCGTAGTTGCTGATACTGATCAAACCACCGAGAGTTTGCATGGCTTTTGCCTCAGGGAAATTTTTATGATTCTTACCAATCACAATAGGAACCGCAAAAGTAGCGGCCTCTAGCGTGTTATGAAGCCCCGTAGTACCCATACCGCCACCCACATAAGCAACGTCTGCATAGTTATAGATTTTGGTTAAGAGACCAATAGTATCCACCACAAAAACAGTTTTGTCTTTCAGCGTTTCGTTCTTATAATTCGAGTAAAGCACCGTTGGTTTTTCAATCCGCTTTGCCATCGACTTTATCTGATTCAAATCCATATTATGGGGAGCAATGATAAATTTGACATCGTCTTTGCAATTATTAATATAATCAATCAGCAGCACTTCGTCTTCTGGCCACGTACTCCCAGCCACAACACAAGTTTGATTGTTTTTAAATTCCGCAATAAAATCCAATGTATTATCGGTGTTCATTTGATTGCCAACACGGTCAAAACGCGTATCCCCTGAAACGGTGACATTATTATATCCAATAGAATTCAACAACACTTTTGAACCCGTATCCTGCGTGAAGATATGATCAAATGTAAAGAGTAGTTTTTTAAGCCAACCCCCATAAAATTTAAAGTACGCTTGAGACGGTCTGAACAGCGCTGAAATTAAGATGGAAGTGATGTTTCTGCGTTTCATTTCCAATAAATAATTTGGCCAAAGATCATACTTAACAAACACCACCAATTCTGGGTGTGTGAGGTCTAAAAACTTTTTTACAATAGATTTTTGATCTAAAGGAAGGTAGACAATCACATCCGCTATGGGATTGTTTTTTCTGATTTCATAGCCCGAAGGAGAGAAAAAAGTCATCACAAATTTATGGTCTTTATATTGTTTTTTTAAGGGGTCAAAGAAAGGCAATCCTTGTTCATATTCTCCCAAAGACGAACAATGCATCCAAATGACTTTATCTGTTTGCTTTAGTTCTTGTTCTAAAATCTGAAGACTTTCGTTTCGACCCTTTTGACCCTTTTGAGTTTTTTTATGAACGCCTCCAAAAAGACGAACAGAAATTGCAGCGAGTTCAACGATGATGTTATAAAAAAGTCCCAATAGCCTATTATTTGAAGCAAAAATACATTCTTTATATTAATTTTATGACTAAGCAATGCTAATTTTGTATTTTTGTTAATGCAAAATGTATTGCTTCCTAACGTAATTTAAAGAAATGAACAAAATTCAAATGGTAGACCTAAAAGGTCAATATGCCTCCATAAAAGACCTCGTAAATACTTCCATTCAAGAAGTTATTGATAACGCCTCTTTCATTAACGGCCCAAAAGTTAAAGAATTTCAAGCAAATTTAGAAGCGTATCTAGGAATCAAACACGTCATTCCTTGTGCCAACGGAACGGATGCCTTACAAATTGCGATGATGGGACTTGGTTTAAAACCGGGAGATGAAGTCATCACCGCCGATTTCACCTTTGCAGCGACTGTTGAAGTGATTGCCTTATTAGGACTCACACCTGTGTTAGTCGATGTAGACCCTGATAAATTTAACATCGATATTGAAGCCGTCAAAAAAGCTATTACCCCAAAAACAAAAGCCATTGTGCCCGTTCATTTATTTGGTCAATGTGCCAATATGGACGCCATAATGGAACTGGCAGAAGCCCACAATTTATTTGTAATAGAAGACAATGCGCAAGCCATTGGCGCGAATTTTACTTCCGAAAATGGTTCAAAAGCCAAAGCAGGAACAATCGGTCATGTGGCTTCAACCTCCTTTTTTCCTTCTAAAAATTTAGGATGTTATGGGGATGGCGGCGCCATTTTCACCAATGACGACGACTTAGCACATACTATTAGAGGGATCGTAAATCATGGGATGTACAAACGTTACCACCACGATGTGGTAGGAGTAAACTCTCGATTGGATTCTATCCAAGCAGCCGTATTAGATGCAAAACTTCCAAAACTTGATGCGTATAATAAAGCACGTCAATCTGCCGCACGAAAATACAACGCTGCGTTTAAAAACCATGAAAATATAATTACGCCAAAAGCGGGCAACGGATGTGAAACAATTTGTGACAACTGTGATTGTCACGTATTTCATCAATACACTTTAAAAATTCAAAATGCAGATAGAGACGCACTAGCGGCGCATTTGCAATCAAAAGACATTCCTTGTGGCGTTTATTATCCAATCCCATTACACAAGCAAAAAGCGTATGTAGATGACCGTTATGATGATGCAGATTTTAAAGTGACAAACACTTTAATCGATGAAGTCATTTCATTGCCAATGCATACCGAATTGGAAGACGATCAAATAGATTTCATCACCTCAACCGTCATTGATTTTTTGTCTAAATAAACATTAATTAGACGGTTCAATCGTTTTTGAAGGACGACTTAAGAAGGACGACAATAACAACAAAATCATACCAGTGGTCACCGATAAATCTGCACTGTTAAAGATGCCTGTTTTAAATACGCCCCCTAAATCTATATACAAGAAATCGGTCACCGAACCATATAAAAAGCGATCGTAAAGATTGGCGATCCCGCCTCCTGCGATGCAACTTAATCCTATAATTGATAAGTTGTCAAGGGCTTTGTTGGTTAACACATAATACAATACTACCCCTAAAACAATCACGGGGAGGATGAGTAAAAAGATAAGTTTGACTGTAGGATTGGAGTCGCTTCCCATGCTTAAAAATGCGCCTGAATTTTCAACATTCATTAATTGCAATTGAGTTCCCAAAACTTCCGTTCTAGAACCTGGTACCACATTTTCGCGGACGAGTTCTTTTGAAACTTGGTCCAACCCAATATTAAAAATAACGAGAATAAGTATTAAAATAGTTCTAGTGTTCATGACGTTTAATTTTCGAAAGTTGCAGTTTTTGTATCCATCTCTCTGTTTATTTTTTTCACCAACCCTTGCAACACCTTGCCAGGACCAACTTCAATAAATTCATTTGCACCATCCTGAATCATTTGTTGAACGGACTGTGTCCATTTGACGGGTGCTGTCAGTTGGGAAATTAAATTAGCCTTGATCTCCGTTTCATTGAGAACAGGCATCGCGGTCACATTTTGATAAATAGGACAACTTGGTGTATGGAATGTAGTGTTTTCTATAGCGGCTGCCAATTGTTCTTTAGCAGGTGCCATTAAGGGCGAATGAAAAGCCCCTCCAACAGGAAGTACGAGCGCACGTCGTGCCCCTTTTTCTTTTAGTGCTTCACAAGCCAAATGAATGGCGTCAACCGCACCAGAAATCACCAATTGACCTGGACAGTTATAATTTGCAGCCACCACAATTCCATCGATAGATTTGCAAGTGTCCTCAACAATTTCATTTTCCAAGCCCAATACGGCGGCCATCGTTCCTTTTGTTAAATCACAGGCCTTTTGCATGGCTTGCGCACGTTGAGAAACGAGTTTCAAGCCATCTTCAAAACGAAGGGTGCCATTGGCAACCAAGGCCGAAAATTCTCCAAGCGAATGTCCTGCAACCATGTCAGGTTGAAAACTGGCCCCTAAGCTTTTTGCTAAAATCACAGAATGTAAAAATATTGCAGGCTGTGTCACCTTCGTTTCTTTTAAATCGTCCACACTCCCTTCAAACATAATGGATGTAATGTCAAACCCTAAAATGTCATTGGCTTGTTCAAAAAGTGATTTTGCAGCGGGTGAATTTTCATAGAGTGGTAAACCCATCCCTGTAAATTGAGCGCCTTGTCCTGGAAATATATATGCCTTCATGTCTGTATAGCTTTTGTTTTTTAACGTCTTTTATAAGTGATGAATGAAAAGTCGAATTTATGTAAATCGTCTTTTTTATGATCATCACGATTGGTTTCTTCCCAAATAGTTTCATTTATAACAGGGAAAAAAGTATCGCCTTCAAAGCTGTGATGTACTCTGGTGAATTCGATTACGTCCACTACATTTAAGGCTTGTTTGTAAATTTCGCCACCTCCAATAATGAATGGATTTTCATCTTGTTTAGCGGCTTCGATTGCGGCTTCTAAAGAGTTCACGACAATGACCCCTTCTGGAGCTTTATAATCTTGTTGCCTTGTAATCACGATGTGCGTTCTGTTGGGTAAGGGTTTTGGAAAACTTTCAAATGTTTTTCGTCCCATGATAATGCAATGCCCAGAAGTGAGTGCCTTAAATCGTTTCAGGTCATTTCTCAAATGCCAAATTAAATCATTGTCTTTTCCGATCACATCGTTTTCAGAAACGGCGACAATAAGCGTGAGATTTGAAGGGTGGTTTGTTGTTTTCAATAGAATAAATTAGAACGCAAAAGTAAGGGTTTCTATTAGATTAAACGGCTACCGCCCCTTTGATATGTGGGTGTGGATCGTAGCCTTCTAAAGTGAAGTCTTCAAAAGTGAAGTCAAAAATATCTTTTATCTCTGGATTTAGTTTCATTGTTGGAAGGGGACGCAGCTCTCTACTGAGTTGTGTTTCTACTTGCTCTATATGATTGCTGTAGATATGTGCATCTCCAAAAGTATGTATAAATTCTCCAGCTTCATAGCCGCAAACTTGCGCCATCATCATGGTTAATAAAGCATAAGAAGCAATGTTAAATGGCACACCTAGGAAAATATCTGCACTCCGCTGATACAGTTGACAAGACAGTTTTCCATCACTCACATAAAACTGAAAAAAGGCATGACACGGTGGGAGTGCTGCTTTGTTATTCGCCACATTCTCACTAAACGACTTTGAAGTATCGGGAAGCACAGAGGGATTCCAAGCAGATACCAACATTCGTCGGCTGTTGGGGTTTGTTTTTAGAGTTTCAATAACTTCTGTAATTTGATCAATTTCATCATTGTTCCAATTACGCCATTGGTGTCCATAAACAGGACCAAGGTCTCCATTTTCATCCGCCCAAGCATTCCAGATTTTAACCCCATTTTCGGTAAGGTAATCTGTATTTGTGTCTCCTTTTAGAAACCAAAGCAATTCATAAATAATCGATTTAAGATGCAATTTTTTGGTGGTCACCATTGGAAACCCTTCACTAAGATCGAAACGCATTTGATGTCCAAACACACTTTTAGTGCCTGTTCCGGTACGGTCTCCTTTTTCATTTCCAGTTTCTAGTACATGGGATACAAGGTCTAAATATTGTTTCATTTTCAGTATTATTTTATGAAGTTAAAAATAAAAAAAGCTTCAATCTTAAAGAAATTGAAGCTTATAATAATTTTAAAAGTTATTAACTATTTAGCCGATAATTGCGCCAGCAATCGTTGCAGATAAAAGAGAAGCGATTGTTCCGCCAATAAGTGCCTTGATTCCAAATTCAGAAAGTGTTTTTCGTTGCCCGGGTGCTAACGATCCGATCCCTCCAATTTGAATCCCTATCGATGCAAAATTGGCAAATCCACAAAGCATATAAGTTGCCATGATAATGGATTTTTCATATTTTAAGTGCAATACGTTTAATGGGTTTTTTAAATCTGCTAACTGAATGTATCCTACAAATTCACTCGCAGCTAGTTTTATTCCCAAGAGTTGTCCCATCAAAGCAACATCTTCTTTCGCAATTCCAATCAACCACATGAGGGGTGCAAAGGCATACCCTAAAATAAACTCTAATGAGAAGACTTTATAAGATGTGTTTGATGCAACCCAGTCGTTCAGAGTCGTTATATCTCCAACCCATCCAAGGATGCCGTTGATCATGGCGATAAACGCTAAGAACACCAAGAGCATTGCGCCAATGTTTAATGCGAGTTTTAAACCTTCCGTGGTTCCATTTGCGATAGATTCTAAAATGTTTGAACCAATTTTTTCTTGAGATATATGAATTTCATTGTCAATCGCTTCCACTTGTGGATAGAGCATTTTTGAAATGACAATCGCACCAGGGGCTGCCATCACAGAAGCTGTTAGTAAATGTTTTGCGTAAAACAATCGTAATACTTCATCCTCGCCACCAAGGAATCCTATGTATGCTGCCAGAACACCACCAGCGACTGTTGCCATCCCGCCAATCATGACTAAAAGCATTTCTGATTTATTCATTTTCTCTAAATACGCCTTAATCATTAAGGGCGATTCCGTTTGTCCCAAAAATATGTTTCCTGCAACACTCAAGCTTTCTGCTCCAGAAACTTGAAGAAGTTTGCTTAGCAACCAAGCCATTCCTTTTACAACCCGTTGAATAATCCCTAAATAAAACAATACAGAGGTCAAGGCAGAAAAGAAAATAACGGTTGGTAAAATTGAAATAGCGAACGTTACTAAAGGTGCTTCAATTTCACCCGTAGAAAACGCGGCGAATAGAAACTTAGTTCCTTCCATTGTAAAATCTAATACGGCAATAAATAAACTTCCGACCCATTCAAAAAAGGTTTGAACAAAAGAGACTTTAAGAACACCAATCGCTAAAATGATTTGAGCTCCCAAACCAAACCCAACGGTTCTCCAGTTGATCGCTTTTCGGTTGGCACTTAAAAGATATGAGATCAAAACTAACACAAACATTCCCAGAAGTCCTCTCAAAAGACTGTTGAGCGTAAATCCTTGACTTGATACGATTTCGGAGGTTGATTCCTGCGCAGCAATCGTTTGAATATTTGTAAATAATACAAATACAATTAGTATTAATTTTTTCATTCTGCTTGTTGTTAGCGTTTAGAGATTTCGTCTCTTAATTTAGCAGCCGTTTCATAATCTTCATCCGCAACTGCCTTTGTTAGTAATTCTTGTAATTCTTTAATAGATTTAGAAGGATAGCCGTGGTCGGAAATTACTACTTCCTCGGTTTCAAATTCTAAATCGTTAAATAACAACACATCTTCAGGCTGAACTTCGTCATCTTCTTTTCTGGAATCCGTTTTTAAAATGATTCCAGCTTTTTCTAAAATGTTTTTATAGGTAAATATGGGTGCAGAAAAACGCAATGCGAGTGCAATCGCATCACTAGTTCGAGCATCGATAATTTCTTCAACTTTGTCGCGCTCGCAAATAAGAGAGGCATAAAAAACACCATCAACTAGTTTGTGAATAATGACTTGTTTTACAACAATGTCAAAACGATCGGAAAAGTTTTTAAATAAATCGTGCGTTAAGGGTCTTGGAGGTTGGATTTCTTTTTCTAAAGCGATAGCAATAGATTGCGCCTCGAAAGCTCCAATGACAATTGGAAGTTTTCGTTGCCCATCCACTTCACTCAAAATCAAAGCGTAAGCACCGCTTTGAGTTTGGCTATATGAAATACCTTTTATGTTGAGACGAACTAAACTCATAAGTTATATCACAAAGAACAGTTTTAATTCGTAAAGTACCAAACCCTTGACAAATAAGTTTTGGATTAAAACACGAATGAACATGAGTTCAAATAGAACTACAAGTTATAGTTTTTATGAATTTTGAGCTTTGAAAACTTTTAATTTTTCTATCAATTTAGGAACCACATCAAAAGCATCTCCTACAATACCATAATCAGCAGCTTTGAAAAACGGTGCCTCAGGATCGGTATTAATGACCACTTTTATTTTGGATGAATTGATGCCTGCCAAATGCTGAATAGCTCCCGAAATTCCAATAGCGATGTATAAGTTTGTTGCCACAGGTTTTCCTGTTTGTCCAACATGTTCGCTATGTGGTCTCCAACCCAAGTCAGAAACAGGTTTTGAACACGCAGTTGCAGCACCTAGAACATCTGCCAATTCTTCAATCATTCCCCAGTTTTCAGGCCCTTTTAGTCCCCGACCTGCCGATACCACTACTTCTGCATCTGCAATGGTGACTTTGTCACTTGCTTTATCAATAGAGGTGACGTTTGTTGCGGAAGTTATTAAATTAGGCGAAAAGTCTTCTAGTTGTGCAGTGGTTGAATTTTCCACCAATCCAAAGGAGTTATTAGAAACGCCTACAATTTTCACAGCTGTTGAAATTTCAGTATTACAAAAGGCTTTATTCGTAAAAGCAGTGCGCTTTACAACAAAAGGACTTAAACTTAAAGGCGCTGCAACCACATTGGATGCGTAGCCCGCTTTTAAACCAACGGCTAAAAGAGGTGCAATATAACGACTGTCGGCGCTTGCGCTTAAAATAACGACTGTTGCCGCTTCTTTTTCTGCAGCTTGTTTGATGGCATCTGCATAAATTTTGGCATTAAACGCATTCACTGAATTTATGTTTAATACTTTTTCTACACCATAAGTTCCCAACTCAGAAGCTTCGCTTGCGTTGAAGGTAAGTGCCACTAGGTTGGTGCCCATAGCTTCTGCTACGGCCTTGCCATATGACGCAGCTTCTAAGGCTGCTTTTTTAAAATTTCCTTGATCAGATTCTGTATATACTAAAACGGACATGTTTCTTTTTTTTAAATGAATTAAATAACTTTTGCTTCGTTGTGAAGAAGGTTGATAAGCTCATCAATATTATCGGCTTCCACTAATTTAACAGCACCACGCGGGGCTGGTTTTTCAAACGAAACAGAATGTGTTTCGGACGCTTCATTGGTGGGTTCAACCACAGTGAGCGGCTTTTTTCGAGCCATCATAATCCCTCTCATGTTCGGAATTCTTAGGTCACTTTCTTCTACCAATCCTTTTTGTCCACCAACCACAAGTGGTAAAACAGTTGATATGGTTTCTTTACCACCGTCAATTTCACGAACTGCCGTAGCGTTTGTGCCGTCAATTTCTAAACTAATACAATTGGTTACAAAATTGGCGTCCAACATTGCTGCTAACATTCCAGGAACCATGCCTCCATTGTAATCAATAGATTCACGACCTGCAATAATAAGATCATAATTTCCTTCTTTTGCAGCAGCAGCTAAATAAGTAGCAACCGTATGGCCATCTACTGCTTCTGCGTTTATGCGAATCGCCGCATCTGCGCCAATAGCAAGGGCTTTTCGCAGTGTTGGCTCCGTTTCTGCGCCACCAACGCTGATGACATCTACTGTTGCGTTTTGTTTTTCTTTAAACCACATCGCACGGGTCAGTCCAAACTCATCATTAGGATTAATGACATATTGCACCCCATTGGTGTCAAATTTGGTATCTCCTTCGGTAAAATTAATTTTAGAAGTCGTGTCGGGAACATGACTAATGCAGACTAATAGTTTCATTTTTTTGTTCTAATTATATGAGTCTACGAAAGTAAATAAAAAACTTTAAATTTCCTATGCATGCATAGGAAATTTTAGTGAAATCTTGTAATTATAATTGAGTATTATTCTTATTTTTGTACCTCATAAAATTCAATTAATGAAAACAATTCAGTTTAGAGAGGCAATATGTGAAGCGATGAGTGAAGAAATGCGTCGCGATGAGAGCATTTATTTAATGGGAGAAGAAGTTGCCGAGTACAATGGTGCTTATAAAGCTTCCAAAGGAATGTTGGATGAGTTCGGTGCTAAACGTGTTATTGACACGCCGATTGCTGAATTAGGGTTTTCAGGAATTGCGGTAGGATCGACCATGACAGGAAACCGTCCTATTGTTGAATACATGACGTTTAACTTCTCATTAGTAGGAATTGATCAAATTATAAATAATGCGGCTAAAATCAGACAGATGTCTGGTGGGCAGTTTAACTGTCCGATTGTTTTTAGAGGTCCAACAGGATCTGCGGGTCAGTTAGGAGCGACGCATTCACAAGCTTTTGAAAACTGGTTTGCAAATTGCCCAGGTCTTAAAGTGATTGTGCCTTCCAACCCTTACGATGCAAAAGGATTATTGAAAGCGGCGATCCGTGATGACGATCCAGTTATTTTTATGGAGAGTGAGCAAATGTATGGCGATAAAGGCGAAGTTCCAGAAGGCGAATATATTTTACCGATTGGAGTTGCTGAGATCAAACGCGAAGGAACCGATGTGACCATTGTGTCTTTTGGAAAAATCATCAAAGAGGCTTATAAGGCTGCGGATGCATTAGCAAAAGAAGGAATCTCTTGTGAGGTGATCGATTTAAGAACCGTTCGTCCATTAGATATCAATACTATTTTGGAATCTGTCAAAAAAACAAACCGCTTGGTAATTCTTGAAGAAGCATGGCCTTTTGGAAATGTATCGACAGAGATCACATATCAAGTTCAGGAAAAAGCATTTGATTTCTTAGATGCTCCAATTATAAAAATCAACACAGCCGATACACCGGCACCCTATTCGCCAGTTTTATTAAAAGAATGGTTGCCTAATAGCGATGATGTTGTAAAGGCGGTAAAGAAAGTATTATATAAATAAATTGCCGATCACTCTTTCTTGGTTTGATTGTTGATGAAGTACAAAATATGAGATACTACCTACTATGTATAGTGTTGATGCTGTCAATACATATTTCTGCACAAACGAAAGTTAGCGGTACGGTTTACGACCAAGACAAGCAGCCCGTTGCATTTGCAAATGTTCTTTTTAAGAATTCTTCTGAAGGAGTTATTTCTGATTTTGACGGTAACTTTTTACTGCAATCTGAAAATAACCATTCAACCATAGTGGTGTCTTTTGTCGGATTTGAAACGACGGAATTAAACCTTAAAAGCAAGATAAGTTCAGGGTTAGAAATTGTGCTACAAACGGGCTTTGCGTTGGATGAGGTTTTAATTGTCAACAAGCCAAAAAAACGTTTAAAAAAGAAAGAAAATCCTGCTTATAAAATAATGAGAGGTATTTGGGCTCATAAAAAAAAGAATGGACTCAGCCTCGTTGAGCAGTACGAATACAAAAAATACGCTTCTACAGAAATTGGACTCAATAATATTGATCAGAAATTTTTAAAAACACTTTTAAGAGATGATTATGACTCCGTAGTTTCGATCATAAAACAGGACAAGCGAAATAAAAAATTCTTTGTTCCCATCTACTTAAATGAAAAGATACAGAACGTTTATGGAGATAACACCCTAAATAAAACACTTGAACTTATACAGGCAGAAAAACAGATTGGAATCCAACAAGATGGATTTGTGTTTGATCGCATTAGTAATATTTTCAAAGAGATTAATGTTTATGATAATAATATAGAACTCTTAAACAGATCGTTTGTGAGCCCACTGTCAACCGAAGGTTTTGGCTCTTATGATTATGTGTTGCAGGACAGTATTGTGTCTAATGAAAGAACTAAATATCGAATTTATTTTTTCCCTCGTAAAGAAGGAGATTTAGTGTTTGAAGGAAATTTTGTAGTGACTGATAGCATCTTTGCTGTGAACGCCATCAGTATGAAGGTCAATTCTAAAATCAATTTGAACCTCATTCGGAATCTCTATTTTGAAAAAACATTTTCGATTGAAAATGACAGTGTGTTTTTGCCTCAAAATAATGTATATGAAGCGGATATTACTTTGTTGACAAAAAATGACAAAGAAAAAGGGCTCTATGTAAAGCGTACTGAAACCTTCGAAAATTACGATTTCACAAAGAAGAAAACAGCTGAATTTTATGATGCGAAAGTTGTACAATACAAGCAAGATCAGTTTGAAAAAAGCGATGCCTATTGGGAGGAGAATTTACCAGAGAATATAAATAACAGTGATTCAGAGTCTGTACTTTCAAACCTAAATGATAATAAAAAAATTAAAAACATAACAGGTTTGATAAGAACCCTGTCAAGTGGCTATTTTAAAGTTTCTAATTTCATTGAATTTGGATCTATTTGGAATACAATCGCGGTGAACGATGTTGAAGGATTGAAGCTATCCGTAGGATTTAGATCGTTCAAAAGTTTAGACGATCGATTTAGAGTGAAAGGAAAAGTAGCTTATGGAACCAAGGATAAGCAGTTCAAGTATTTTTTAGACACAAAGTACTTGCTCAGTTACAAGCCAAGAATTTCGGCAGGGCTTAGTTATTTAAACGACACAGAACAATTGGGGGCTAAGATTATAGATAGCAATGGCAGTACATCAAGTAGGTTTGGGAGCTCCTCTCTTTTTAGCAGAGGAGAAAATTATTTTTTGTCACGTATCAAAAAAGTGTCTGCTAATATAAATATTGAGGTTTATAAAAACGTTCTGGTTGGAGCCAACTACTCAAACAATCACATCGAATCCGCAGCACCGGATGAATTTTCAATTGATTACTTTGATGACGCACAACAAAAGGTTAAATCGAGTTTAGTGGATAACAGTGCAGAACTTTATCTATTATACACTCCAACACGAAACGCATTTGGATATGGAGTTGAAAGAAAATTTGAGGTCAATCTACACCCCACTTTTTTATTAAGCTTTCAAAAAGGGTTGAAAGTTGGTGCAGGACAGACCGAGTATTCAAAACTTTTATTTTCCTATAATCAACCCTTAAAACTTGGAAAGTTTGGCCTCCTGAGAAATACCATTTCAGCAGGTAAAATCTTTGGAGATGCACAATTATCCGTGTTGAGTCCCGTGCCAGCCAATCAGACTTACTCGCTAGTGCCCAATACATTTTCGCTCTTAAATTATTATGATTTTGTGGTGGATCAATTTTTGGTTGGACATTTTGAACATCATTTTAATGGAATTATTTTAAATAGAATCCCACTCATTAAAAAACTCAAACTAAGAAGCGTCATCACCTTTAGAGGTATTGTTGGAAATGTATCCGACAGAAATAGAAGCATCAATCGATCGTCCATTATTTACAACACTCCTACAGATTTGTACTATGAATATGGTTTTGGAATTGAAAATATCGGCTTCGGAAACCTGAGAATATTTCGCATTGACTGTATATGGCGTTCGGAATTTGTCAACCTAAATAGTTCGACTCCCAATTTTGGAGTCCGACTAAAAATATCTCCTGACTTTTAAGAAGTAAAACCGCGTCAATTTGCCCTATTGTTTTGATACATAGGATGGGTTAAAAACTCCCTGTTACAATTATGTTAAATTAGGCTTTTTAGTTCCTTTACATTTTACTACATTTACGCCCGTTAAAATAAACAAAATTACACTATGGAATCAATGATGATTTATATGCCAATAGGCATGGCAATTTTAGGTCTTATCTACATGCTAATTAAAAAAAGCTGGGTAATGAAACAAGATGCTGGAGATGGGAAAATGAAAGAAATTTCAGAACATATTTATGAAGGCGCATTAGCGTTCTTAAAAGCAGAATACAGATTATTAACGTTCTTCGTTATTGGAGCAAGTATTGTTTTAGCCGGCGTTGCTTTCTATATGAACAGTACGTATCTAATTGTAGCGGCCTTTATTATAGGAGCTATATTTTCTGCATTTGCAGGAAACATGGGAATGAAAATTGCCACGAAAACAAATGTTAGAACCACACAAGCTGCAAAAACAAGTTTGCCAAATGCATTGAAAGTTTCTTTTGGTGGTGGTACGGTGATGGGACTTGGAGTTGCTGGTTTAGCGGTTTTAGGTTTAACCTCATTTTTTATCTTTTTCTTTTGGCATTTTATGGGTGGCGAATGGACAAACACCAGTGATATGACTGTTGTATTAGAAGCATTAGCAGGGTTCTCTTTAGGAGCGGAGTCTATTGCGTTATTTGCAAGAGTTGGTGGAGGTATTTATACCAAAGCGGCGGATGTAGGTGCTGATTTAGCAGGAAAAGTTCAAGCGGATATCCCAGAGGATGATCCAAGAAACCCAGCAACAATTGCTGATAATGTTGGTGACAACGTTGGAGATGTTGCAGGAATGGGAGCCGATTTATTTGGATCTTATGTTGCAACCGTATTAGCAGCCATGGTTTTAGGAAACTATGTCATTAAAGATATGGGCGGAAGCATTACAGATGCTTTTGGTGGAATAGGACCAATTTTATTACCAATGTCAATTGCAGGTGTTGGGATTATCATTTCTCTTATCGGAACTTTACTAGTTAAAATTTCATCAAACGATGCAAAAGAAGCAGACGTTCAAAAAGCATTAAACATAGGAAACTGGGCATCCATCTTAATGGTTGCTGCAGCATGTTTCGGATTGGTCACTTGGATGTTGCCAGAAACAATGCAAATGGAATTCTTTGGTGAAGGTCTTCAAGAGATTTCTTCAATACGCGTATTTTATGCATGTTTAGTAGGACTTGTAGTAGGCGCTGGAATCTCAGCATTTACAGAATATTACACAGGATTAGGTTCGAAGCCAATCTTAAAAATTGTACAACAATCAAGTACAGGTGCAGGAACCAACATTATTGCTGGTTTAGCAACAGGAATGATTTCTACATTCTCTTCTGTATTATTATTTGCAGCGGCTATATGGGCGTCTTATGCTTTAGCTGGATTTTACGGTGTTGCTTTAGCAGCTTCTGCAATGATGGCAACTACAGCGATGCAATTAGCAATCGATGCTTTTGGACCTATTGCTGATAATGCCGGTGGTATTGCAGAAATGAGTGAGCAAGATCCAATCGTTAGAGAACGTACCGATATTTTAGATGCTGTTGGTAACACAACTGCTGCAACTGGTAAAGGGTTTGCAATTGCTTCTGCGGCATTAACCTCTTTAGCTTTATTTGCTGCCTATGTAACCTTTACAGGGATTGACGGAATTAACATCTTTAAAGCACCCGTATTAGCCATGTTATTTGTAGGTGGAATGGTACCCGTAGTATTTTCTGCACTAGCAATGAACGCGGTAGGAAAAGCAGCTATGGAAATGGTAAATGAAGTGGTAAGACAGTTTAAAGAAATTCCAGGAATTATGGAAGGAACTGGAAAACCAGAATATGATAAATGTGTAGATATTTCAACAAAGGCATCTTTGAAAGAAATGATGTTACCAGGAATCTTAACAATTGGGTTCCCAATAGTAGTTGTATTGGTAGGAAAGTTAGTATATCAAGACAACAATATGTTGGTAGCTGAAATGCTTGGAGGTTATATGGCTGGGGTGACTGTAAGTGGTGTGCTTTGGGCTATTTTCCAAAACAATGCAGGTGGTGCTTGGGACAACGCTAAAAAATCTTTTGAAGCAGGTGTTGAGATCAACGGCGTCATGACTTACAAAGGATCGGAAGCGCACAAGGCAGCCGTAACAGGTGATACTGTTGGAGATCCATTTAAAGATACATCTGGACCTTCAATGAACATCCTTATTAAACTTACATGTCTTATTGGACTCGTGATTGCACCTATCTTAGGAGGACACTCTTTAGAAGCAGAACACCCTCAAGATGTGAATTTAGAAGTTATATACAATTCAGAAGATTCAGTAGACTCAGCAAAAGCATCCATTACCTATAGTAAAATGGTGAACGGTACTGTTGTTGAAGTTGAAAAAACTTTTAAAGGAACAGAACAAGAAGTTGAAAATGCAGTCGATGCGTTTTTAAAAGAAAAATAATCGCAGTATAAATTAGTATTACGATATAAAAAAATCACCTCATTGAGGTGATTTTTTTGTTTATATAGTAAGCCCGTTATTAAAACAAACCGTTTATTTCAGCATCAATTTTGTTAATGATAAAACCAAGGTCTTCTTCATTTTCAACAAAATCTAAATCATCCACATCAATGATAAGTAACTTTCCTTTAGCATAGCCATGAATCCAAGCTTCGTAGCGCTCGTTTAAACGGCTCAGGTAATCAATACTTATAGAGTTCTCATAATCGCGTCCACGCTTGTGAATTTGAGACACAAGGTTCGGAATAGAACTTCTCAAATAAATGATCAAATCTGGACTCTGAACCAAAGATTCCATAAGACCAAAAAGAGAGGAGTAATTTTCAAAATCGCGATTGGTCATCAAACCCATCGCATGTAAGTTAGGCGCAAATATATTGGCGTCTTCGTAGATGGTACGGTCTTGGATGATGTCTTTTCCACTTTCGCGAATCTGCAACACCTGACGGAATCTACTGTTTAAAAAATACACTTGGAGGTTAAAACTCCAACGTTCCATTTGGTTATAGAAATCATCTAAATAGGGGTTGTCCACCACATCTTCTAGTTGGGCTTCCCATTTGTAATGTTTCGCGAGTAATTGGGTTAAGGTTGTCTTCCCTGCACCGATATTTCCGGCAATTGCAACATGCATAATATCAATTGTTTATTAGTTGGTAGTGATGAAGAAATTCTTCGTCATAAATATACAAGGTTTGGTTGGTTACAAAAAACTGTTTTACTAAAACTTTAGGTAAGTTTAAAATCAAAAATGAATCACTGTCTTTTAGTTTATAATAAATCGTGTTTTCTTTCAACAAAAACAGAATGCCATTCCACAGTTTTAAATCTGTAAACCCCTCATGTGATAGCTTCAAAATCAAGCTTCCCATATAATTATAACAATGCAATTCATTTTCTGTAAGCACCCAACAATAATTGTAATCACTGTCTAAGCCGAGAATCTCATTTTGAAACGGCCCCGTCTTAACCCGTGTTTTAGAAGTGTTATAATCGAACAACTCCAATTGAAGCGTATTAGAATCAAACAACCAAAAAGTGGTATCATTTCCATTTGAAATATGCGATAGAGTCCGCAAAGGACTCAAGGTATTAAAGTCAATAGTAATCAGATCTGCTAGACGATTATCTAAGAGAGTGACGCTATTAAAATCTTTATAAAACAAAGCAAGTTTAAGTGCATTAAACACCGAAACTTCATCGATAGCCCCTTTATCTAAATTGCTATAATTTTGAAGTCCTTGACTGTTTTTTTTATAAAGGGTATTTGATTTTAGAAAGTAAACAGATTCAAAGGAATCAACACCAACAAAGGTGTCCCATTCAAAAGATGTGGAAGCTACCAAGTCGGCACTTAAGGAAGTTTGACTAAAACCCCAACAGTTGAAAAGTAGTAAAAAATATAAAGTATGTTTCATTCTGACTCGAAAAGTACAAATTTTTTTGTTACAAATTTGAAACATTTTTGGACTTAGCTCGTCTTATACATGTAACTATTGAAAATTAATAAAATTAGGCGCATGAACACAAACATCAAAATTACGTTTTTACTTTTTTTTACCACAGTTTCATTAATGGCCCAAGACTTTCAGGGGGTTGCCACCTATAAAACCCAGCGGAAATTAGATATTAAAATGGACAGCACCCAAGTAGGAGGTATGCAAGATGAGATCATGGCAATGCTTAAAAAGCAGTTTGAAAAAACATATATTTTAACGTTCAATAAAGAGGAATCCCTTTATAAAGAAGACGAGTCTTTAGCACCGCCCTCTACGGGAGGAGCGATGGTATTTGTTTCGGTTATGGGAGGTTCTGGGGAATTGTACAAAAACATAAAGGAGCAGCGTTATGTGAGACAAAGCGACTTGCTTGGAAAGGTGTTTTTGATTCAAGACTCCTTAAAAACCAATGCATGGAAACTACAAGGCGACACCAAGAACATAGGTACTTACACTTGTTTTAAAGCAACACTCGAGCGTGAAGTAGAATCTGATTTGGACGACGGTTCTAAAGAAATGCAAACAGTGACCGCATGGTACACGCCGCAAATTCCTGTCAGTAACGGCCCCGAAGAATTTCAAGGATTGCCAGGGCTTATTCTAGAAATCAGTTACGATTCACAAACCATTTTGTGCAGTAAGATTTTATTAAACCCCACAAAGCAAATTAAGATTAAAGAACCTACTAGCGGAACATCAGTTAACCAGTCGGAGTTTGATACCATTATGACCAAAAAGATGAAAGAAATGGAATCTCAATACGACCGAGATGATAGCGATGGACACAGGGTTGAGTTTAAAATCGGAAATTAGATTTATGAGTAATTTAACGGAATATGATTAAACAATATGTAGTTTTGTTTAACAAAACCAGATATTTAATTAACACTCTCAATTATGATTTTTAGAAACAAAACCCTTCTCATAGGGTTTATAACGTTGCTATTTTCAACCGCTAGCTTCGCACAAAACTTTCAAGGTAAAGCCTATTATTTTTCCAAAACAACTGCTGATATGGATGGCTGGGGCGGTCGTAAAATGAGTGAAGATCAAAAAAAACAAATTGCAGAACGCATGCGCGGCATGTTAGAGAAAATCTATATTTTAAACTTTGACCGAGAAGCTTCTACTTATAAGGAAGATGAGGTTCTTGCGGCACCCGGCGGGGGGCGTGGCTTTGGCATGTGGGGCAGTAGTTTTTCTGCGGGAATGCAATACAAAAATATTAAATCTCAACAATTTTTGCAAGACCAAGAATTTTTTGGAAAGCAATTTTTGATCACAGATTCGTTGGCTAAACTCGATTGGAAACTAGGAACCGAAACAAAACAAATTGGTCAATACCTATGTATGAAAGCCACCGCCATTAAAACGGTGGACGAATTCGATTGGCGTAGTATGCGAAGGAAACCGAAATCCAAAGAGGTTAAAGAGGGTGAAGTCAAAAAAGATTCTACCGTAACTGCTGTTTCTGAGGACATAGAAATACCAAAACAAATTGAAGTCACAGCATGGTACACGCCACAAATCCCTGTGAGCCAAGGTCCAGGAGATTTTTGGGGACTTCCGGGATTGATCCTTGAAGTGAATACAGATAAGACCACTATTTTATGTTCAAAAATCATACTAAATCCACAAGAGAAAGCAGCGATCAAAGCTCCAGAAAAAGGCGATGTGGTTTCACGTAAAGAATACAGCGAAACGGTCAAGAAAAAAATGGAAGAAATGCGATCCATGTACGGAGGTCGCAGAAACAAACGTCGAAATTAAGCACATCCAAATTAACTAAAATTTTATGAAGAATTTTATTACAATCATATTCCTGTCAATTAGTATTTCCGGGTTTTCTCAAGTGAAACTAGAAGGTGTTATTAAAGACAGTTTAGGAAGCCCCTTAGAATTAGCAAATGTCATCGCCATTAACAAAGCGACCAAATCCTTAGATTCTTATGGCATCACCAATGACAAAGGGCGGTTCCGTTTGGATTTAAAAAAGAATACCATTTATACCATCCAAGCCAGTTATATTGGAATGAAATCTTTGGACGAAGTTTTAGAAACGAAAGAAGAAAACATCGATAAAGACTTCACCCTTTTTGAGGACAACTCTTTGGATGAAGTGGAGTTGGTGTATGAAATGCCGGTCACCATCAGTGGCGACACGCTGGTGTATAATGCCGATTCTTTTAATACGGGTACGGAACGAAAGTTAGAAGATGTATTGAAAAACCTACCAGGGGTCGAAATCAATGACGACGGTCAAGTGGAGGTAGAAGGCAAGGTGGTTACAAAGCTAATGGTTGAAGGAAAAGATTTTTTTGATGGCGACACCAAATTAGCCACTAAAAACATTCCGTCTAGTGCGGTAGATAAAGTACAAGTATTGAAAAACTATTCGGAGGTGGGTCAATTGGGAGGTGTTACCAACAACCAAGACAACATCGCCATAAACATCAAATTAAAAGATGGGAAGAAAAACTTCTGGTTTGGAAACATCACTGCGGGAGCGGGAGATTCAGAGGCAAATTCACTGTATCTAGTCCAACCAAAGTTGTTCTATTACAGTCCCGAATACAGTGTCAATTTTATAGGAGACATCAATAATATAGGCGAGGTAGCCTTTTCACGTCGAGACTATTTCAATTTCTCGGGTGGTTTTCGATCGCCAAGTCAAAGCAGTGGAACCAGTTTGAGTTTAGGGAATAATGACATCGGGTTTTTATTGCTTCAAAATAACCGTGCCAAAGACATCAAGACAAAGTTTGGAGCAGCTAATTTTAGTTGGTCTCCAAAAAAGACCTTAGACATTGGTGGATTTGCTATTTTTTCGAACAGTAAAAACGAACTGCAAGAAAATAGAAGTGTTCAATATACAGATGCACCTGAGGGATTCTCTGATGAGGATACGCAAAGTAATACCACTCAGAACAACGATTTGGGCATGCTGAAGTTAACGACGAAGTACCAACCAAACAGCAGCAACCAACTCGAATATGAAGCCCTTGGAAATTTATCTAAAAGCACCCAAGACCAACGTTTCAATTCCTCTTTAAATGGGGATATCAATCAGTTGGAAGACACCAATCCATTTAGCTTTAACCAGAGTTTAAATTATTATTATACCCTGAACGAAACCAATATTTTTGCATTTGAAGCGCAGCATCTCATCAAAGATGAAGACCCTTTTTACAATGCTATTATAAGAGATAAAGACAGTGAAAATCAAAATAATTATGAAGGCACAGCAAACAGTTTGGGTTTAGACGGCGCTCAACTGGATTATAATTTTGGTCAACAGAAACGTGTGCAATCCAATCAAGTGGATGCTAAACTGGATTATTGGAACATCGTAAACAAAAAAAGCAACATCAACCTGACCCTTGGAACCATTTTGAGTCATCAACAATTTGACTCTAATATTTTTCAATACTTAGACAACCAAACCGAAATTAATCCGACTCCTGGAGTGCCAGGTGTGGTAGCAGCCAACGATATAGCTTATAACTTTTCGGATGTGTATTTAGGATTTCATTACCGCCTAAAGTCTGGTAAATTTACGTTTACACCTGGTGTAGCGGCGCATGCCTATGCGATTTCAAACACCCAGACAGGGACGAAGACCACGGATAATTTCTTCAGATTTTTACCCGATATGAATGTGATCTTTCAAATCAAAAAGAGTGAAACTTTGAATTTAAGTTACCGCATGCAAACACAGTTTACGGACGTATCACAGTTTGCGAGTGGCTTGGTGCTGAACAACTACAACTCCTTATTTTTGGGGTCACCAGACTTGCAGAGTGCGCTTACCCACAATGTGAATTTGTCTTATTATAGTTTCAATATGTTTAACTACACCAACGTTTTTGCGAATATCAATTATAACAAAAGTATCGACAACGTCAGAACAGTATCTGAGTTTGTACCCGGAAGTGTGATTCGTGTATCGACTCCATTTAACTCTAATTTTGCCGATGAAAGCTTATCTGCCAATGGACGTTTTCAGCGTACTTTTGGGAAGTTACGCGCCTCTGTCAGAGCGAATTTGAATTATTCCAAATTCAATCAGGTTGTACAAGGCCGCCCTTCTGTGAATGAAAGTTTTTCACAAACGTACAGAGCGCAACTGCGTACCAATTTCAGAACGGCACCTAATGTCGATTTAAGCTACCGTTACTCTATTCAGGATAACAATCTAGGACCTAACACTACCAAGTTTTTTACAAAAAGTCCGTCCATCGAAATTGATGCACTGATTTTAAAAGCATTCACGCTTAAAACCGATTTTTCATACAACGACTTTAGCGATGAAGACCGCACGATTAATACCTATGAATTTTGGAATGCGTCCTTGTCGTACAGAAAAGATGAAGATGCCAAATTTGAGTACGAAATTAAAGCAACAAACCTGTTAGACACCCGCTCTCAAAATCAGAGCAGCGCCTCCAATATTTCGGTGAGCGCGACAGAATATTTCATCCAGCCCCGTTATGTGACCTTTCGGGTGCGTTATGAGTTGTAACCAACACTCAGCGATTTAAACCCAAAAAACCCGATACTTCATCGGGTTTTTTTGACTAACTAACTTAAAATAAATCCTGTTTAAGGGATTGTAGGGTAATAAAGCTCTGTAATTGATTCATATTGGGTTCATAATTTAAAACAACTCTGCTCGTTTTTCTCCACGACTGTTAAAATTTGGTCTTTTTCATTTGAAGTGTCATTCTTAATTGGTCGCAGCTCTAGTTGAGAGTTTTGATATCGACTCCTAGCAGTCTCGCATGTGAAATAAAATTTGATAAATTCTCTTTCCCCCACTGATTACAAACGACAATTTTAGTGCCATCACCCAATGTAATTGGGGTATTTATATGGTAGTTTGATTCGTTTTTCTTATCAATATCAGTCAATTTTCTAATAACCCCTTTGCCGCCTTGCAAGTCATCAAACCAAACTTTTTGCAACACGCTAAAACTCATTTTAGTTTTATGAATATAATGTTCTACTATTTTCTGAACCAGCCTCGAATTGCTTTGCTTTTTTACCTTGACTTTTATGGAGTGTTTTGTAGCACTTGTTAACATTGCATTCAATTTAATTAATATCCATTGCAAAATTAAATTAAATTAATTAAAATTTTAGCCCAACTATAGCCCATAACTTATATTTTTAGTATTTTTGAATTCATGGAGTCTATGATTGGACAATTAAAACAGGAAATTAATCAAAAACTGGGTTTTGAAATTCGGCGTCAAGCGGATGTGCGGTATCTACATCAAAGTATCATTTTAGAAAATAAATTGACCATTGGCTTTAATACCTTGCGTCGTTTTTTTGGATTTTTACCAGAGCGCGCTCCGCAGCTTAAAACCTTGGAAGTCCTCGCGCAATACTTGGGTTATGCCTCCTATTCGGACTTTTTAAATTTCATCAATAAAGATCAAAATTGGTACCACTGGACTTTTGTGAATGATTTTGAAAATTTAGAAACGATCGATCCTGCGCAAATCCAACAATTAATCGCTCTAAAATCACAGCCCGATTATGTGTTGTTTTTAAGTCATATTATAAAAACATTTATTCGTAGAAATCGAATTGATTTATTGAAAATTATATTTTCAAATCCGAAACTTCACTTTGATCTTCATTCCCAAACGTCTGAGGTAAGTAAATTAGCATACGCTGTTGGGGGACTTTTAAGAACGCTGCCCAAAAGTAGTTATGAAGGGCTAGAAGCGTTGCTATCGGATGCTTATGTTTTTAAAACACATATTTTAGATTTTCACATTGATTACACGCATTTCAATGGCTACTATGGGTATTTAAATACGGCCAGGTTGGCGTATGACACTCAGCCAGGACATCGAATTTTTATCAATCTAATCAAAAATTGCCATCTTTTTTTGACAGGAAAATCAACTTTTGAAATCTACCAACCGGAGGTTTCAAACCTAAGTATTTATTCCGTATTACACGGACGCTTGTTGGGGTATCAGTTGTTGACGCATCATTTTAAATTCAAAGAACCCATTGATGCTTTGATGTCAGAGATCCTACAAACAGGAGAGCAATATTCAAAGGTTTTATTTTATATAGAAATCGTTCCAGCGCTTATATTTATCAAGCAAATGGATGCTTTAGAGCTGATTTTTGAGCGTTATCATAAAGAACTTTTCGAGAATACTACTTGGAGGTATTATACATCTCATAACGTCTATTTGATTGCTCGTGTATTGGTAGAATTAAAGAAACAGAACTACAAAAAAGCCCTTTACAGTTTCAATCAAATCAATTTAAATGTGAGTACCTCCAATGCGTATTACCGTTATTTAAAGTTGTTTTATAACATTGCTGCGTATCAATTAGAAAAACAAACAGCATCAAATCCTCAAACTCTTTTGGAGATTGAAAAGGACTATAAATCACTTGTCAAGACAACGGGTTTCAAGCGATTTAATTTAACCTTACTAAAAAAATATTAGCTAACGATCTATGGAGTATTTAATTTTGTCGTCCTTGTTTTTTGCATTTAACAATGTCTTATGGAAGTGGATTGTAGCGGACTATTTACCCTTACAAGTGATTGTCAAACGCTCGATGCTCACAAGTTTTATAGGGATTATCGTTTTGGTTTTATACGCCAGTCACTTTACAATTTATACCACTCTAAGCGAAGCGCTTTTTGTCAATTTAACATGCATCATTGGGGCGTTGGGTCTCGTGTTTATGATTTATGCTTTAAAAGAAAGCACCCTTAACAATTTTATACATTACAGTTTATTGGGGAGTATTGGCACGGCTTCTTACCTTTATTTTATTGAAAACATCATTCCACAAAATTATCTTTTAGGAATCCTTTTGATCGCCTTCGGCTTTTGTGCGTTCTTATGGAACCAAGGCTTTAGCTCTAAAACAGTTCAGTTTTCTGCCCATCGCAATTTGGCGCTGATGACCCTTTGTTTTTCTGTTTCGGGAATTATGCAATGGTATAACTTAAAAACCTATGATGTGGTTTTTCTTGCCGTCCATCAAGAAGTTGAGGTTTTGATTGTTGCAGGAGTTATCATGCGTTATTTGAAGCAACCAATCTTGTCATTTTTTAAATTTGATTACATCCTACTGATGGCTCCGATTGTTGCCATTGCGGTTATTGCCGGCATGAATGGCTTAAAAATGACCAATCCTTTTATCTCTAGTATTATTAGCCTGACAACTCCCATGCTGACAATGGTGTTGGCCGTACTCATATTAAAAGAGCACTTTAAATGGTATTATGTCAGCTCTATGTTTATGGTCATACTAGGAGCATGGATGCTTACTTAAGCTGTTTATTAAATGCCAAAAGCATCTTTAATCACATCGACATAATCCAATTTTTCCCACGTAAACAATTCAACATCCAAAGTCAAGCTTTCGCCATTCGGTTGATGAAACGTTTTAGTCACTGTCTTGTGCTCACGACCCATATGTCCATAAGCAGCTGTTTCGCTATAAATGGGTTTGCGGAGTTTTAAACGTTTTTCGATGGCAGCAGGACGTAAATCAAATAGTTTTGAGATGTTATTTGCAATTTCACCATCGGTCAAATTAAAAGGACTGGTACCATAGGTGTCTACAAACACTCCCATCGGTTCCGCAACACCAATGGCATAACTCACTTGCACCAAGACTTCCGAACAAAGTCCCGCTGCTACCATATTTTTAGCAATGTGACGCGTGGCATAAGCCGCACTACGATCTACTTTGCTAGGGTCTTTTCCAGAGAATGCACCGCCACCATGCGCGCCTTTACCGCCATAAGTATCTACAATGATTTTTCGACCAGTAAGACCTGTATCTCCGTGAGGACCTCCAATCACAAACTTCCCTGTGGGGTTGATGTGATACGTGATTTGGTCATTAAATAAATCTTGAATATGTGCAGGCAGTTTTGCAACCACTCTTGGTATTAATTTTGTTTTTAGATCCTCTCGAATTTTTGCCAACATAGCCGTCTCTTCGTCAAAATCATCGTGTTGCGTAGAAATCACAATCGCATCAATTCGTTTGGGCGTATTGTCATCGTCGTATTCAATGGTCACCTGACTTTTAGAATCGGGTCTTATATAAGTAATATCAGTGCCTTCGCGGCGCATCGCTGCGAGTTCAATTAAGATACGGTGCGATAAATCCAATGCCAACGGCATGTAGTTTTCGGTTTCATTTGTGGCATATCCAAACATCATTCCTTGATCGCCAGCACCCTGTTCCTCAGTACCTCTGTCCACCCCACGATTGATATCTTCGGATTGTTCATGAATTGCTGAAAGCACCCCACAAGAGTTGCCATCAAACATATACTCTCCTTTGGTATAACCAATTTTGTTTATGGTATCGCGTGCAATTTTTTGCACATCCAGATAGGTGTTAGATTTAACTTCTCCAGCTAAAAAAACCTGACCAGTGGTCACCAAGGTTTCACAAGCCACTTTTGAGTCTGGGTCAAACGCTAAAAAATGATCGATTAAAGCATCACTAATTTGGTCGGCAACCTTGTCTGGATGGCCTTCTGAAACGCTTTCGGATGTAAATAAATAACTCATAAACAGTGTTTTATGAGAACAAAAAATAGGATTGCGGGGCTAGTGGAGTAGTGTGTACTGCTTTAGCTTTTTTTAATGAGGTTGCAATCAGATCAAATTTGTCCTCGGTATTAAGTTGCAAATCTACTAAATATTGAATGAATAAAAAAGTTATATTCTACATCTCTACAATAGGTATTTAAATATTTACTTTACTTTTACGGTCTTATTATTTTGGAATGAAAAGGGTGTTGGGGTGTTTTTTTGGCTGTTTATTCTTCTTAGGTTTTTCGCAAGAAAATCCAAGCAGCAGCTTTGTCGATGTTAATTATTTCAAAGGAAACATTCCGGTTCATAATACCAATATATTACATCTTATTAAAGGCCATCCAGAAGGTATTATATTGGGATGGAACCACCGAACGGATGGAAAAAAAGAGTGGCAGCAACGCTATAATTACCCAGATTATGGAGCCTCTTTTATGTATCAAGATTTAAAAAATGGTGTACTCGGAAACACCTTTGGGTTTTACGGGCACTTTAATTTTTACTTCTTAAAACGCCGATTGATGTTACGCGTTGGGCAAGGGATTGTAGTCGCGTCAAACCCCTATGATAAAAATTCTAATCCTAAAAACATTGCATTTGGATCCAAATTATTAGGCAGCCCCTATCTGATGTTAAACTATAAAAAACCAAACTTATTAGGGCCTGTCGGACTTCAAACGGGCTTGGTGTTCTTTCACGCTTCTAATGGAAGTTTTAAATCTCCCAACACAAGTGTAAATACCATCTCCTTAAATATTGGGTTGAATTACGATTTAGATACAAAGGAAATCGTCTACGAAGAACCTGTGGAATACGCCGATGTTTCCAAAACCTTTAAATACAATTTTGTACTGCGCTCTGGTGTCAGTCAAACAGATGTGGTAGGAAGTGAACAATTTCCATTTTATACACTTTCCGCTTATGTAGACAAGCGTATTAATTTTTTCAGTGCATTTCAGTTGGGTGTGGAAGCGTTCTTTTCAAAGGCTTTACAAGAAGAAATCCATTATCGAAGCGTTGCATTCCCAGAACAACCATCAGACCCAGATGCGGACTATAAACGTGTCGGAGGGTTTTTGGGCTATGAATTATTTGTAAATGACTTGTCTGTTGTCACTCAGCTTGGGTATTACCTGTATTACCCCTATGATTTTGAAGGACGTATCTATAATAGAATCGGTTTGAAATATTATTTTAGTGAAAAATGGTTTGGCGCTTTTTCTGTCAAATCCCATTTAGCAAAAGCAGAAACCCTTGAATTTGGAATAGGAATACGATTATAATATGAACAAGTTATTTTATACACTAGTGTTTTTGGTCACCTTTTCTTGCGATAAAGAAGACGCTTGGGGATGCATTCAAACTTCAGGAGCGCCAGTAACCCAAGAACTAATGGTCGATCCTTTTGAAAAAATTCTTGTCAATAGAGACATTGAATTGGTGGTTAAACAAGGAGCGGAGTATAAGGTTGAAATTCAAACAGGAGAAAACCTACTCGATACAATGGAAGTCATCGTTGTAGATAATGAACTACAGTTAACCGATCCGAACAGTTGTAACTACGTCAGAGACTATGGACTTACCAAAATGATTGTAACCACGCCAGTTCTGAAAGCAATAAGGAGCAGTACACAATATTTAACGTCCTCAGAAGGGGTCTTAACCTTTGAAAGTCTATCTCTTGTTTCTGAAGATTATAATTCGAGTTACCTAAGTATTGGGGATTTTGATATGACTGTAGATATACAAAGCCTTAGAGTCGTCGCTAATAATTTATCAACATTCACAATTTCCGGATACACAGAAACACTGTCTGTCTATTTCGCGGCTGGACTTTGTGAGTTTAAGGGGGCAGACCTCATTGCACAAGACGTCACTATATTCCAAAGAAGCAGCCACGATATCATTGTGAATCCTCAACAATCTTTAAAAGTTGACATTAGAAGTGTAGGCGATGTTATTAGCATCCATACGCCACCCGTGGTTGAAGTTCAGGAGTATTATACCGGTCGCTTGCTGTTTTTGGACTGATTAGATTTACTAAATCGCACATTTTGAACTTGTTCTAAACGAAATCGTCCAAAAACACCTAAAATCAATTCTCCAAAAAAAGGTCTTAAAAATATATTTTATCGATTTTAGCCCTGTTTTCATTGAATTATCTATAAATTTCCTACAAAAGGCACAAAAAAAAGAAATTAAGTTTTAGTTTGTGGAAAATATATATACTTTAGCTTTCAGTTACAAAATTATGACAACCGTAAATTACATTTTTTATAGCTTCTATTATTTCTTTTTCAGAAAAGAAATCGAGGCACTGTGTATGTAATTTATCAATATAAATTTTAAATATAAGTCTCGATGTAAACATCGGGATTTTTTTTTATGACAAAAAAAGTAGCCATACAAGGAATTGAAGGATCGTTCCATCACATTGTTTCTCAAACATATTTTGAGGAACCTGTTGTGGTGCAACCCTATCTTTCATTTAGTGAAGTTGTGGAGAGCTTACTATCCAAAACTTCGGACGTGGCTGTTATGGCATTAGAAAACTCCATTGCGGGGTCCATCATACCAAACTATGCGTACATCAATGATCAGGATTTACTCATTACAGGGGAGTGCTTTTTAGAAATTCAACACAATTTGATGGCACTTAATGGGCAGTCAATTCAAGAGATCAAAGAAGTTTTTTCGCATCCCATGGCGTTGTTACAATGTAAAGAATTTTTCAAACAACACCCCCATATAAAATTAATTGAAGACACCGACACTGCTGAGGTTGCCAAACGAATTTCAGAAGGTCAACTTCAAGGCGTTGCAGCCATTGCAAGTGCCCAAGCTGCTCAATTGTTTGGGTTGGAGATTCTCGCAAACAGCATTCAAACAATTAAGCACAACGAAACTCGATTTGTGATTGTAGAAAGAAACCAAATCGAACAAAATACGGCAACAATAAATAAAGCCTCTGTCAAATTCCTATTGGATCACAAACGCGGGAGCTTGGCAGCAATGCTGAATGTGATGAGTGATTGTAATTTGAATTTAACTAAAATACAATCCTTACCAAAAATTGATACCCCTTGGAAATATGCCTTTTTTGTGGACATCACTTTTGATACGTATTCAGATTATGAAAAGGGCAAAGCCATTATGAAACTCATGGCGGAAGAATTTAAGATTTTAGGGGAATATAAAAACGCAAAAAAATAATGGTCACTGCCAACAGATTACATACCGTTGAAGAATACTACTTTTCTAAAAAATTAAGAGAGGTCAATGCCATGAAGGCTGCCGGCGCACCGATTATCAATTTAGGCATCGGAAGCCCTGATTTGGCTCCGCCAAAAGCCGTCATTTCTGCCATTACCGACAGCCTGACGGATGCCTCAGCACATAAATATCAAAGCTACCAAGGACTGCCAGAACTTCGGTCTGCCATGGCAGATTTTTATCAAACCCATTATAACGTAAGCCTAAATCCTGAAAACGAAGTCTTGCCTCTCATAGGCAGTAAAGAAGGAATTATGCATATTTCAATGGCATACCTCAATGAAGGCGATGCTGTTTTAATTCCAAATCCGGGCTATCCAACTTACACTTCGGTTACGAAATTAGTAGGAGCAGACCCTGTTTTTTATGATTTAAAAGCGAGCTCCAATTGGCAGCCAGATTTAGCAGCCTTAGAAGCGATGGATTTGTCCAAGGTGAAAATCATGTGGGTTAATTATCCACACATGCCGACAGGCACTTTAGGCGATCAAACCGTATTAAAAGCATTGGTTGATTTCGCTCAAAAACATTCTATTTTACTCATCAATGACAACCCTTATAGTTTCATTTTAAATGAAAACCCTTCTAGTATTTTTAATATTGAAGGCGCTAAAGACGTCTGTTTAGAACTAAATTCTTTAAGCAAAACGTTCAATATGGCTGGTTGGCGTGTGGGAATGTTAACAGGGTCAGCAGCACATTTACAGAACGTCATTAAAGTTAAAAGCAATATGGATTCGGGAATGTTTTACGGGATTCAAAAAGGCGCGATTGAAGCTCTGAACAGTTCAAACAACTGGTTTACGGATTTAAATAAAATCTATGCGGAACGTCGTACGCTTGTGTGGGAATTAGCCACCGCTCTCAACTGTACGTTTGAAACCACCACTTCGGGAATGTTTGTATGGGCCAAGTTGCCCTCTGGTTTGAAATCAGAAACATTTATCGATAATTTATTACAAGAGCATCATGTATTTATTGCGCCAGGAACCATCTTTGGCAGCAATGGCGAAGGCTACATTCGGTTTTCATTATGTGCGCCAAAAGAGAGTATTCAATCGGCTATAAAACGCGTCCTATGAAACAGGTAAGCATCATAGGGATTGGATTGATTGGAGGAAGTTTTGCGTTGGATTTAAAACACTATATTCCAGGAGTTCGTGTCACAGGAATCGATCGAAACGAGACACATTTATCAGAAGCCTTAGAGCTTGGGATCATTGACCAAATAGGCGATTTAAACAGCCTTGTGGATGCTGACCTTGTGGTCTTGGCAATTCCCGTAAATGCAGCCTTAGAGGTATTGCCTGAGGTGTTAAACTTGATCTCAGACCAAGCGGTCGTGATTGATATGGGCTCTACCAAAGAAGCGATTTGTAAGGCCGTGTCCACACATCCAAAACGCGCTCAATTTTTAGCAACTCACCCCATTGCGGGTACTGAGTTTTCGGGCCCCTCCGCAGCGATCAAGGGCTTGTTTGAGAATAAGACCAACATCATTTGTGAGGTCGAAAAAACCTTGCCAGCCTTAGGAGAGGTGGTTTTAACACTGTTTAAAAACATGGGAATGCATCTGCGTTTTATGCCGGCGAATGACCATGATAAACACATTGCGTATGTGTCGCATTTGTCACACATCAGCTCGTTTATGTTGGGGAAAACAGTGATCGATAAAGAAAAAAACGAACGCGATATTTTTGATATGGCAGGCAGTGGATTTGAATCTACGGTGCGATTGGCGAAAAGTTCGCCCGACATGTGGACGCCTATTTTTGAACAAAACAAAACCAATGTCATAGAAACACTTACAGAGTACATTCAAAATTTGAATCAATTTAAAGCCTATATGGAGCAAGACAATTTTGAAGCGGTACACAACGAAATGAAAAACACAAATCATATAAAACAAATATTAAAAGGAATTGCTTAATAATAACAAAAAATGGAAAACAAAAAAGAACTAGGAAATTGGTTAAATGAGTTAAATCTCGACCACCCTTTAGTAATCGCTGGCCCTTGTAGTGCCGAGACAGAAGAACAAGTATTGCGAATTGCGCATGAGCTTAAAGATACCGACGTAAGCTATTACCGTGCAGGAATTTGGAAACCGAGAACGCGTCCAGGAAATTTTGAAGGTGTAGGCGCATTGGGTCTCAAATGGCTTCAAAAAGTAAAGGCAGAAACGGGTCTAAAAACAGCCACGGAAGTTGCCAACAGAGCCCATGTAGAATTGGCTTTGGAACACGACATTGATTTGCTATGGATTGGTGCGCGCTCTACAGTGAGCCCTTTTATTGTACAAGAAATTGCGGATGCCTTACAAGGTACTGACAAAATTGTACTGGTTAAAAATCCAGTGAATCCAGATTTAGCCTTATGGTTAGGTGCGGTGGAGCGTTTGGCAACAGCGGATATTAAAAATTTAGGAGTGATTCATAGAGGATTTTCATCGTATGAAAAAACAAAATACAGAAATACACCGGAATGGCAAATGGCGATTGAACTGCAAACAAAGTTTCCAGACCTTCCATTAATCAACGACCCTTCCCATATTACAGGAAACCGCAATATGATTTTTGATGTGTCTCAAACGGCACTAGACTTGAATTTTGATGGTTTGATGATCGAAACCCATTTTGATCCAGACAACGCCTGGAGTGATGCGGCACAACAAGTGACGCCAAGCACATTGGTTCAAATTATGAAAGATTTGAAAATCAGAAAAGAATCGACCCCAGAAGTTGCGTATAACGATCAACTTACAAATTTACGTACACAAATTGACGTGATGGACAACCAATTGCTTGAGACCTTAGGAAAGCGAATGAAAGTTTCTGAAAGTATTGGCGCTCTTAAAAAACAAGAAAACGTGGCGGTGTTACAAAGCAAACGTTGGAATGAGATTTTAGGGAAGATGGTCCTCGAAGGAGAACAACACAATTTGAGTGAAGAGTTTATCCTCAAACTGTTTAAAGCAGTGCACCAAGAATCGATCAATCATCAAGAATTGATCTTGAATAAATAAATAAAAAAGGCTCGCGATGCGGGCCTTTTTTTATGCGTTTAAGTGATTACGTCTATTTGCTAATCTAAAGGCTGACGCATGAATCCCTTTGTGTGGTTTACAAAATTTATTTGGAACACGAATAGATTGACTTCGTCGAATCTTCGATTTCGCGCACCAGCGCGGGAGCGGGGGACTTTCGTAAATTGGCTAAAACCAGCAATTAATTTTACACGGTGTTGGCAGTAGTGTTTTTTATTTCAGTTTTATTTCAATCGAATTACTTTTTATAAATTCGACAATTAAATTGCAAATGTTCGGAATTAATTCTGACGTTATACTATTTGTTAATTGCCTTGTATGAATTAGTAATTTGGGATTTTCTCCGTTTTCACGTTCAGTATGAATCCAGATTTTGTCTTTTGCAGTTTCGAGTTGTAAATTGTTGAATTTCACATTAAAAAGTTCACAAACTTCACCTTGATAAGTTTCAATATATTTATTGTCACTTGCAAAAATTATAATTATTGGAAATTGTTGAATAAATTCACTTTTGAAAAATGTTTCTTTTCTTAATTTTAATTCTTGACTGAATTTTTCCTGTTTTTTAGCGTCTTTAGTATTTGGTGCGTGTAAATTACTTAATTCTGTTGTGAATACATTTTTAACAAAACTAATTTCATATTTATCTTGTTTCTCAATTCCGATATTTAAGTCAAGTTTTGATAAAATACAATCATATAGTTTCTGATATCTTTGCCAAGTATGATTTAAGTTTCTTAATTTTCCTTTTTTTGGAACATATTTTTCGGAATAGTTAAATTCTTTTTCTTTCCACGATTTTGCATTTCCGTGAAAGACTTCAGATTCGATTTTCACACCTGCTTCTTTTCCAATAAATAGAATTTTTGAATTAGGATTTCCAAGTCCTATGCATTGATTCTCATCAATAGTTTTCAAAAGGTTTTCTAAATAAATATTTTCTTTCATTATTGTTAGTTTTTACCAGTTTCGTTTGCATTACTGCCAACTAGTATATATAAACCACTAGTGGTATTTATTTCCTTTATATTTTATGCCGAGTGGTTCAATACATCCCAAATCGGCGTGTATTGTACCACTCTAGTTCCCAAGTGTATTTTGTAATTCAAAAACAACATCTAAAACTTCGGTTAAATTACTTTTGAAGATTTAGATTTGGGGTCTTCATTACTCAAACTTATGACATATTTTTAAATCTCCCAAAAAATAGACAACAAAATTTAATTTAAACAGCGGACAGTTAATTACTTGTTTTTTAAAACCAATAAATTATAGAGGTAGAAAACCATCAAAACTTCGCACAAAAAAACCCCCGTGAAGCTTGCTTCACGGGGGTTTAATTCTTTGTTATGATTAGGTGTGAACCTATATACTAGGACACCGCAGTCTTAAGCGTTATTATTTAATAGAGAAATCAAATACAGACTGATTTTCACGTCCGTTAGGTACATTTCCTTGGTAAATAAAGCAATACTCTCCTGGCTCTAAACCTTCAGGAACGACTGTAAATTTGTTGTTTCCAATCGTTTCAATCTTAAAAGCAATGGATGCTTTTGGATCGATCCCATTACTGCTTGTAAACATATTGGATTTTGAAGTAATCACTTCTCTTAAGTTTTTAGACTTTTTCACTCTCATTTTTACCAGTACAAACTCATTTGGAGAGGTTGCAACTCTAAACCACCAGTTAAACAAACTTGGGCTTTCTCCTTGGAAATTTTGCATGTTATCAGCTCCTGTTGCTGGGTCAAAGATAAATGTAAACTCTGGAGATCTTGATTTAATCACATTGTTAGATGTTCTTTTTGGTAGCTGCGATTTTACTTTCGCATTGATCAAACCAGAAACTAACTGTTGTGCAACCGCATTTTGATTCGTTCCTGAAAATACAGAAGCTAAAATAGGTTTAAGTGAATCGTCCGCAGCTAAATAATAAATACCTGTTTTGGATTTTGTGCTAAACTGAGCTTTTTGCATCACTAAGGCGATCACCTCAGAAGATACTCCAGACTCTTTTAATTTTGACAATGCCGTAATAGAAGCATCAAAATCAACATCCGAAGAGTTAATTTTGCTTAAAATAATGGTTTCATCAAAACCTAATTCTTTCATTTGGATGATTGACGCATTGGTGATAACCTCTTGCGCATTAGCGAATTGTAATACTACCGTAAGTAGCAAAACAAATAGTGTTGTTTTTTTCATATCTAAAGTTAAATTGGAATTCAAAGGTAGAACAAAATATATTAAAAAGAAATGTGTTTCTTTGTTAAGATATTTAAAATCAAGAATGACAGGAATAGTATATAAATCTACTGGGAGTTGGTACTCCATTAAATCTCTAGATGGAGATTTCTACGAATGCCGTATAAAGGGAAAATTCCGAATTCAGGGAATTAAGAGCACCAATCCGTTAGCGGTTGGCGATCGTGTAGATTTTGATTTAGAAACGAGTAACAATACCCAAACAGGGGTCATTACAACGATTCACCCACGTACCAATTATATCGTTCGGAAATCGGTCAACCTTTCCAAACAGACCCATATTATTGCCAGTAATATTGATCAAGTATTTTTATTAGTCACCATCGATAGCCCTCCGACATTCACTAGTTTCATTGATCGTTTTTTAGCGACCACAGAGGCCTATGCCATTAAAGCTGTTTTACTTTTTAATAAAGTAGATGTGAATGACGAGCCAACTCAAAAAATCGTACACGAATTATCAGAACTCTACGAAAGTATTGGCTATCCATGTTTAAGTATTTCTGCTTTAACAGGTGAGAATATCGAAGCCGTTAAAACACTGATGACTGGAAAGTCGAGCATGTTTGCGGGACATTCAGGCGTTGGGAAATCAACTTTAGTAAATGCGATTGAGCCCGGTTTAAATATCAAAACAAAAGAAATTTCAGAACAGCACAAACAAGGACAGCATACGACGACCTTTGCCGAAATGTTTGATTTGAGCTTTGATGCTCGAATTATAGACACGCCCGGAATCAAAGGATTTGGAGTGGTAGATATGGAACCCGCAGAAGTCGATCATTATTTTCCAGAGTTATTCGCCTTAAAACAATCTTGTAAATTTCATAACTGTCTGCATTTACACGAGCCTCAATGTGCGGTCAAATTAGCACTCGAAAATGGCGAAGTCTCAGCTTCCCGTTATAAAAGTTATACCCAAATTTTGGAAGGCGATGACGAACATTACCGAACGGATAACTACGAACCAAAATGAGAGCAGTCATTCAAAGAGTGACGGAAGCCAGCGTCACCATTGACGGAAATAAAGTGGCGGACATTGCTTCTGGATTATTAGTCCTTTTAGGAATTATGGATTCCGATACTACAGAAGACATTCAATGGTTGAGCAACAAACTCACAAACCTTCGCATTTTTAATGATGCCGAGGGCGTGATGAATACCTCTCTAAAAGACAGCAACGGATCGGCGATTGTGGTGAGTCAGTTTACACTGTACGCACAAACCAAAAAAGGCAACCGCCCCAGTTATATCAAAGCCGCCAAACCCGAAATTGCAAAACCCCTTTACGAGCAATTTGTTCGGCAATTTGAAATTGATTTAGGGCAGACCGTCCAAACGGGTGCGTTTGGTGCAGACATGAAAGTCGCTCTTCTGAATGATGGCCCCGTCACAATTATTATGGATTCAAAAGCGCGGGATCTATAATTTTTTTTTATATTTATTGCAAATAATATTTTTATACCCCAACCTATCAAAATATTTCAGTTGAAACTAGACCCTTTTTCACCCGTAAACCTACTTTATTATGTCCTTCAGAAAGCTCATAGGCTTTTGCCTGTTACTTAATACTTTTTTAATTTATTCTCAAGACCGTCCAGAATTATCCGTATCTCACATAGATGAAGCGATGATGGATCATGCAAATGCTGTTGTAAGACTCAATGAGGTTATTGTATTGTTGAAATCGTCTAGCCAGATATCTATTAAAGAAAAACGAATTATAACCATATTAAATAAAAAAGGAAACGAAAACATAGACGCTTTTGTGCATTACGATAAAAATGTTAAAATTAAAACGCTTCAAGTTTTAGCTTTTGATGCTTTAGGAAATCAAATAAAAAAAATAAAAAAGAATGATTTTAAAGATGAGAGTGCTGTAGATGGAGGCACTCTGTATTCTGATTCAAGAGTAAAATATTTAGAATACACACCAATTGACTATCCTTATACAATACAATTCACCTGCGAAACTATTAACGAAAACACTGCTTTTATTCCTTCATTTACACCAATTGACGATTACTTTGTAAGTACTGAAGTAAGCTCTTATGCGCTAAATTACCCCACGGATATTACCATTAGAAAGAAAGAGAAAAACCTTGAGGATAGAGACCTTGAAAAAAAGGAGGTTGCTGGGGGGATATTTTATAGGGCTAAAAATATCTCAGCGTTTAAGCCAGAAGACTATAGTCCATCATTTCGTGAGATAATCCCAAAAATTTTGGTAGCAGCAAATGAGTTTACTTATGAGGGGGTTTATGCTGAAGTTAAAGGTTGGAAAAGCATGGGCAAGTGGTTTTACAACAATTTATTATATGGTAGGACAAATATATCTAAAGAAACTACGGAATCTGTTTTAAAATTAGTTAAAGATGTAAATGACCCAATAGAAAAAGCCAAAATAATATATCAATATGTTCAAGATAACACTCGATATATAAGTGTGCAAGTAGGGATTGGTGGGATGCAGCCAATAACAGCTAAAGAAGTTGATTTGGTCAAGTATGGTGATTGCAAAGGGTTGACTAATTACACAAAATCATTATTAGATATAGTAGGAGTAAAATCAAATTACACAAGGCTATATGCATCGGCATCAAATCAAATTAGTGTTGATGAAAATTTTGTTTCTTTTGGAGGTCAAACCAATCATGTGATTCTAAATGTTCCCCAAGAAAACAAAGAAGATATCTGGTTAGAATGTACCAGTCAAAAACTGCCATTTGGTTTTATTGGCGATTTTACTGACAATAGAGATGTATTAGTAATTTCTCCAGAAGGGGGGCAAATAAAACACACCAAAAAATATACGACAGAGGAAAACACTCAGGTTATAAAAGCGAATTACAAAGTGTTTGATGATGGTACTATTGATGTAAATACAACCCTTAAATCTAAAGGGATTCAGTACGATGATAAATATAGGCTAGAAACTGAAACTGAAAGAGATTTAGACAAACACTACAAGAATCGCTGGGGGTATATTAATAATATTTCTATCAATGAAATATCTATTGTTAATGACAAAGAGAGTATTGTTTTTAACGAAACCGTAAGTTTTAAAGCTATAAACTATTCTAAACTAATTGCGAACAGAATGCTTTTAACAGTTAATGCTTTAAACCGAAACACACATATTCCTGATCGCTACAGAAACAGAAAATTGCCGCTAAAAATTAAAAGAGGGTTTAAAGATATTGATGAGGTAGAAATTACATTGCCACAAAACTACAAAGTAGAATCGTTGCCAGATAAAAAAATAATTGTAAACAAATTTGGGAGTTATAAATCGGAAGTGATCGTTAAAGATGAAAACACATTAGTTTACAAAAGAGAATTTGTTGTGAACGATGGAGAATTTCCTAAAGAAGACTATAGTAGTTTTAGAAATTTTTATAAAGAAGTTTCAAAACAAGACACCGCAAAAATAGCATTAATTAAAAAAGAATAATAAATGAAAACCCCAGCCATCCTACTAGTTGTATTATTTGTATGTCAAATAACAACTTCACAAAATTACAAATTTGGAAAGATTTCAAAAGAAGAACTCCAAGAGAAGTTTAATCCATTAGATTCGTCGGCTACAGCAACGTATTTATATAAATATCGAAAAACATTTTTTGAGTATCATCAAAATACGGGGTTTGAATTAATAACAAAAGTACACGAACGTGTAAAAATTTACAACCCAGAAGGATTTGAACATGCTACAGAAGCCATAAGTCTTTATAAGAGTAGCTCTAGTCAAGAAAAAGTAACAGGTTTAAAAGCTTACACTTATAATTTAATTGACGGTAAAATTGAAGACACAAAACTCAAAAAAAACGGTATTTTTAAAACAGAAAAATCAAGATACCGAAATGAAACGAAGTTTACAATGCCCAATATTAAAGAAGGTTCGATTGTAGAGTATGAGTATAAAATAAGATCTCCTTTTTATCAAAATATAGACGAATTTCAATTTCAGCACGCCATACCAATAAAAAAATTAGAAGCTGAGTTTCAAGCTCCAGAATATTATAATTTTAAAGTGAACATGAAAGGGTTTTTACCAATGATTCCTAAAACAGAAAAGCGAAGAGATAAGATTACATTCAATAATAAAGACAGAACGGGGACAAGAACCACATTTAGTTCTTCGGATTTAGAATTTACAAAAACTGTATCCACATTTAATTTAGAAAACATTCCTGCTTTAAAGGAAGAACCTTACGTAAACAATATTGATAATTACAGATCTTCAGCTAAATATGAGTTATCCTATGTAAAATTACCTGACACTCCTGTAAAACATTACTCTACAACATGGGAGGATGTGGTTGAAACCATATATAAAAGTTCTAACTTTGGCACAGAATTAAAGAAATCCGGGTATTATGAAGATGATATAGATGCACTTATAAGCACTGTCTCAGATCCTAATATAAGAATGGAGTTAATTTTCAATTTTGTTAAATCTAAAGTAAAATGGAATGAATATTATAGCAAATACACCAACGATGGTGTTAAAAAAGCATACAAAGAACACGTTGGTAATGTGGCTGAAATTAATTTAATGTTAACATCAATGTTACGCTATGCAGGATTAAACGCTAACCCTGTTTTGATAAGCACTAGAGATAACGGAATTCCAATATTTCCAACTAGAGAAGGCTATAATTATGTTATTTCGTGTGTGGAGTTCCCAGCAGGTAAGGTGTTGTTAGATGCTACTAATAAATACAGTTCTCCAAATATTTTACCTTACAGAGTTTTAAATTGGGAAGGAAGAATTATTAAAAAAAATGGCACTTCGAGTTTAATCAGTCTATACCCTAATGAAAACTCAAAAACAACCACCTTAATGCTCATTAATTTATCTGAAGACGGAAGTATAGAGGGAAGCTGTCGAAGCGTTAAAACAAATCATTCAGCCCTATCATACAGAAACAGATATAATAACTCAGATGAAAATGATTTTTTAGAGAAGTTAGAAAACAAGTATGATGGTTTAGAGGTTTCAGACTTTAAAGTAAATAACTTAGTTGAATTGACTAAACCTATTATAGAAATTTATAAATTTGCTATTGATAATCAAACGGATATTATAGGGGATAAAATATATTTTTCACCTTTATTTTTTTTAAAATCAAAAGAAAATCCATTTAAATTAGAAAAAAGAGAATTCCCAGTAGATTTTGGGTATCCATCTACTAGTTTATATCGATTCACAATTAATTTGCCTGAAGGTTATAAAGTAGAGTCAGTACCAAAAGCAGAAGCTTTTGCTTTGCCCGAAAACTTTGGATTATTTAAATATAATTTATCTCACAATGAATCAACAATACAATTGTTAATAGAAACCAAAATAAACTCCCCAATTATATCTTCCTTGTATTATGAGGCATTAAAAGCGTATTTTAACAAGCTAATAGAAAAAGAAAACGAACAAATAGTTTTAACGAAAAAATAAATGGAACTTCAACACGCACAAAAAACTGTCGATAATTGGATCAAAGCGCATGGCGTTCGCTATTTTAACGAACTCACCAATATGGCACAACTCACTGAAGAAGTGGGCGAAGTGGCGCGCATCATCTCAAGACGTTACGGGGAGCAAAGCGAAAAGGAAAGCGATAAAAATAAAGATTTAGGCGAAGAATTAGCAGATGTTTTATTCGTTGTTCTTTGTTTAGCCAATCAAACTGGTGTAAATTTGCAAGACGCTTTTGACAAAAAGCTTGATATAAAAACCAAACGGGATCATAACCGTCACCATAGCAACGAAAAACTAAAATAGATTTTGCATCTTTTCCTTCAAAATTCAAGCATCAACCCAAGTACCGACATTACGATTACAGGGTCCAAAAGTGAGTCCAACCGACTGTTATTATTAAAAGCACTTTTTGAAAATTTAGAAATTCAGAATGTCTCTAATTCTGACGACAGTCAGTATATGCTCAAAGCATTGGATTCGGATAATTCTATTGTTGACATTCATCACGCGGGTACAGCCATGCGATTTTTGACCGCCTATTTTGCGACTTTAGACGGCAAAACAACTTTGCTTACAGGGTCTCAAAGAATGCAAGAACGACCTATTAAAATATTGGTGGACACCTTAAGAGCGTTAGGTGCAGACATTGAGTATGACAAAGAAGAAGGATTTCCCCCATTACGAATCACAGGAAAAACCTTGCTCAAGGACGAAGTCCGAATGAAGGCCAATGTCAGCAGTCAGTACATCTCCGCATTGTTACTGATGGCAACCAAGCTCAAAAATGGGCTGACATTACATCTTGAGGGGAAAATCACTTCGGTTCCGTACATTAAAATGACCCTTTCGTTATTGGATCAACTCGGGGTTGAAACCAGCTTTGAAGGTCAAGTGATTCAAGTGAAACCCTATTTAGAGACCGTTTCAAAAACGTTTACTGTCGAGTCCGATTGGTCGTCGGCCTCCTATTTTTATAGCATTGTTGCCTTGAGTCCAGTAGGGACTCAAATAAATTTAAGTACCTACAAAAAAGACAGCTTACAAGGCGATGCGGTATTGCAAGAAATTTACACCCATTTAGGTGTTCAAACAACTTTTGAAGGGTCTAAAATCAACTTAAAAAAAATCAATACCAATTTGCCAGACAGTTTGGATTTAGATTTAGCCAATGCTCCTGACATTGCGCAAACTATTGTGGTGACCTGTTTAGGACTTCAAGTGAAGTGCAATCTTACAGGCTTGCACACCCTTAAAATTAAAGAAACCGACCGTTTGGAAGCATTGAAAAATGAGATCTATAAATTCGGAACTTCAATTGACATCACGGATGACAGTTTACATCTTTCGGATTCCAAGCCCTTAAAATCGGGAGCCATTGTAGAAACCTATAACGATCACCGCATGGCGATGGCGTTTGCACCCTTAGCACTCAGAACAGAATTTTCTATAAAAGAGGCGGAAGTGGTTTCAAAATCCTTCCCTGATTTTTGGGGGAATTTAGCAGAATTAGGGTTCAATACCTCCGTATCCGAAAAATAAAGGTTCAAATACTTGACAACGCCTATTTTGAGGTTGTATATTCGC